>ERZ808246.317-NODE-317-length-42637-cov-5.922643_pt1 | contig 42637 bp, 31 predicted proteins | sample MGYA00521083_ERZ808246 | MGnify/ENA primary metagenome ERZ808246 (study PRJEB31516, sample SAMN03275577) | gut metagenome | biome: mammalia-associated habitat; material: feces | host: Papio cynocephalus | place: Kenya | collected 2012-07-07 ...
CGTCGTGGTGGAGCGTCGGATGCGAGACGATGGACCGGGACTATGCTCATTTTGAAAAATTCAAACAATATGTTCCGCAGACCGGCGTCGGCTATGCCAGGCTTCAGAGCGGATGGGCAAAGACCGAGCAGAAGAAAGGCAAATACGATTTTGAGTGGCTGGACGCCCATGTTGACGGGCTGATTGAACTTGGAGTTCATCCGTGGATGTGCCTGTGCTACGGCAACCCGGTCTATTCCGACCACGGTGCCGACCTCGACGCGAATCTTTTCCCCGACGGCCCGATTATGGATGCGTGGCTGCAGTATGTGAAGGCCGTAGTAAGGCGCTATAAGGGAAAGGTGACCATGTACGAGGTGTGGAACGAGCCGGACCACAGGAAGGCGCTCGACTCCTACGACCTGTATGCCAATCTTTTCGTGCGCACGGCTGCGGCAATCAGGGAAATTGATTCTGACGTGAAGATATGTGCTCTTGCCTCGACGAGTCCTGACCGCAAGTACATAATGCAGGCGGTGAACGCCATTGCCGCGAGGGGAGGAGTGAAATATATGGACTACATCACCTATCACGCCTACTGGCCGATTCCGGAAAACACCGTATATTATGTTGAGAAACTGAAGGCCGAACTTGCGGAAGTCGCTCCCGACACACGGCTGCTGCAGGGAGAGACCGGCTGTCCTGCAATCTTAGAGTATGGTCATGCGCTGAACGGGTACGAGTGGGACGAATATCGTCAGGCAAAATGGGATCTGCGGAGCATGCTCACCCACTGGGGCATGGGTTGCCCTTATTCCGTGTTCACGATGACCGACCTGAACTACGGCTGGATGATTCAGTCCTTCGGGCTGATTCGCACCAATCTGCGCGGCGAGCCTGTCTATATGCGGCCTAAGTTCCATGCCGTGCGGAATGTCACGGGCCTGATTACCGGAGACATTCGTCCTTCGGATGCCGTGAGCGTCGAGTCGCAGTGCGGTCGCCGAATCAAATGTGTCGGAATAGAAAAGGACGGCAAGGTTGTGGGCTGCGCACTGTGGTTCGGGGACAGGATTCCGGACAGCAGCCTTGAACGCGAGATCATATCATTAACTATCAACGGTTTGGATGTGGTCAAGCGCAATCTTGTCTATGTGGATATGCTCTCGGGAAATGTTCACAGCCTGCGGACTGCCCTGCGTGGCTACGGCATCGCGGAGACGGATGGTTTCTACATCCCCGCACTGCCTCTCTGGGACTGTCCCGTTGTCCTCATTGACCGGAAATATATCAATATGGACGAGCGGTAACCGATGCCGCGGATTTGAAGACTCTTGAAAACAATTTGCAACATTATAACGCTAAAGCATTATGGAAAATCTAAAGAAACGATTCTATTCCGAACCGGAATTATCCGTGTCATCCGTTTCCATCGAAACGGGATTCGCGACGTCAGGCGATGAATTTGAAACCAAGCTCCAGATGTGGGAGAGAGAGGAAATATAACCTTAGAATCTGTTTTAATTTTTCTCACATTTATTTTTATATGTTCGTTCTTTTGGTGTCTTTTTGGTCATATTTTCCCATTTTGTTTGTCATTTAGCACCGCTAAACTCCTCTCAAAACGAAAAAATCTGACTCAAAAATACATCTCAAAATAACTGAACAAAAAATTAAAACAGCTTCTTATTTTGGAGGATATGAACATGAAAAAGATTTATGCACTATGTCTTGCGGCTCTTTGTGCAGCCGCTGCGGTTTCCTGCAATAAGGATATACAGGAGGTAATTCCTTCTGACGGAGACAATGTTCCGGCTCAGCAGAAACTGCTCAACCCCGTCACTCTGACTTTCACTGGTGTCCCGAAAACCAGGGTCGCCATCAACGGGAAGCAGGCCTCGTGGGAGGAAGGCGACAGGATAAAGATTATCAGCCTGGATGCCGAGGGTAATCCCAAAACTGTTATAAGCGAAGAGGTTACGCTCCAAAATGGGGGGGGCAGATTCACCGCTACAGTCGAGACCTCCGACGTCTATTACGCGGTCTGGCCCGAGACTTTGGAAGTGACTCTGACCAAGGCCGATGAAGATGGCGCCGAGACTGTCTTTACCGTGGATTTCGGCAGTGCTCCAGACGCAAAGTCTGTGCTCGGAGACGCCGCATATTATGCCGCGAGAACCACTGCGGATGCACGCGTTCTCGATTTCAGGGCCATATCCACGATTATGGAGGTCAAGACGGAGACTGCCGATGCGACGGGCATCCTTTTCGGGGCATACGGCAGCGGCATCACATGTTGCTCGGGCTCTTTCCCTGTCAGCTTTGACACCGAAGGCAATGTCTCTCTCGGCAAACCGGCCACGGCGCAGACAAACGTGACGTTCGGAATAGACGGTGCGGGCACATATTACCTCCCTCTTCCGGGTAACGGCCAGACAGCTGCGGATGCCACGGACGGCGACGGTTTCATCCTTTGCCTGACCAAAGACGGCGGCAATCACACGGCCTCATACTATGAAAATACCATTCAGCTCAAGCCGGGCCAAATCTATAGTTTCAAAGACAATGTGGAAAGCAGGGCAGTCTCAGACTATTATCTTTCCGTCGATGGCACCGGGACAGGCCTTGCGGCTGACTCCCCGCTCGCTTTTTCAAGCTTGAAGACCTTGCCGGCATTCAAAAGCAATACGCTTGCCTCGGCAATGATGCGCAACGGGGTCACAGTGCATTTGGCAGGTGGGACGTACACCTCTCCGCTGTGGTGCTACAAGAACTCCGACGCCCTTGCCGAGCGATCGCTGACGATCAGCGGAAGCGCGGACTCGGAGAATCCGACGGTGTTCACGACGGAGGCTTCTTCAACATTTGAAGACTCCAGTCTTGCTGTAAAAATCGAGAACGTGATATTCAATGCCTGCATGGCGGTTGCGCTTCGGGTCACATACGGCAGTGTCGCGCTTGAAAACTGCAAGTTCACCTCCAATGTCACGACTTCCGGCAATGGCTCCGCGCTTGCAGTGTTTACCAATGCTTCCGTAAGTGCAAAGGCATGTGAATTTACAGCAAACGAGGCAACCAATGGTGCGGGATTGGCTGTCTATGCATCTCCGGCGGCACAGAGCGATGAGCATATTGTCTTTTCGGCGGAGGATTGTCTGTTCTCCAGGAATGAAGTCTCAGGCAGTGGTGCTGCTGTGTTGGTTGCGCAGGCAGCGAAAGGAGGTCAAATTCGTTTCAACAACTGCCGTTTTGAAAATAACAAGGTGACTGAAGATGACTCTCAGGCTGCGGTACTTTTGTGTAATAATAATGATGCCTCCCAGCCTGCTCCGATGGTATTTTTCAATGCCTGCAGCTTCTCCGGGAACAATAAATCAACGGGAACGACATCGAGGGGCAGTTTCGGATATGAGATTTATGGCAACACGGGAGCTCGCATCGCAATGAACAACTGCACTGTAAAGACCCCGAGTTGCGCCAACACTAAGAATTATTGTGACATTACCTGCATCGGTCAGACAGTGATCTCCAACACCACAATCTGGGGTGCCGCCTACACAGGCAAGCGTGCGCTGATATTTGTCGGCAATAAGAATAAACAGGAATCCCCGGCAACCATAGTCAACTGTATGATTCATCACAAGAATACCACGGAAACGCTGTATAACACTCTGTTCCTGACAGGGAACTATTATCTGAATATGTCCCATAGCATCTATGCGGGTCTTGATGCCAGTTCGACAAGCCCTGTGGCAGTTGAGGGCACTAACTACAAATTTACAAACTGCTATGACCGAGGACTCAAACAGAATGACGTTCCCGATGGTGCGGCATACCTCACAAATAATAATACGACCGACTGCACCATCCGTGGCATCAAGCACGAAATCTACAAATACAATTTCGTCGAAGGCGACGACCCGACATATCCGGGTTTCAGCCTCGCTTCCAAGGAAGACATCATTGCGGCGGTCGAGTCTAACAAGGGCATAGGCGCGGCATTCTCCGCTTGGCTCAAGGAACTCGGTGCCTACGATGTGGATATTCTCGGCAAGAACCGTGTCAAGATGTATCCGGGAGCGTACCACAACACCCAGAACTGAGAGACCCTCGCAACTTGTTGAGCGGCTCCTACTTATTATAGGTGCGTGTTTTAAACTTACAGCAAATCTCTGATGAACAGTTTTCTCAAGAGCGCATTGCTCATGGTTTCGCTCGGAGCTGCGGCATCCTGCACCAAGGATGCCGCAACAGCCGGCGGAAGTGCCGGAGAGCGGCTGACCCTTGCTGTCACGATAGAGGACGGTGCCACCACCAGAACCTGCATCGGCGGCAAGGACGGCAATGTCTACCATACGTATTGGCAGGAGGGAGACCGAATATCTCTCAACGGAGTGCCGTCGGCCGCCCTTGATGCGGAACAGAGCGGCCGACGGACAGCATCCTTTGCATTCCGAGGCGGCCTGTATGCCCCGTTCAACATACTCTATCCCGCAACGGAAAGCCCGGATGTCGTGACTTTTCCAGCGGAGCAGCGTTATGTTGCCGACAGTTTTGACCCGGCTGCGGCTCCGATGTGGGCCTCCGGCTCCAGTTATGGGGACATGAAGCTGCGGCATCTTTCCTCGCTCGTCAGGCTTTCGCTCAAGGATGCCGAGGGAACTGTCCTCAAGGGCGTCAGTCTCTGCTCCATGGGCGGAGAACAGCTCAGCGGGGAGTTTCGCCTCCTGAAGGATGCCGAGGGGCGTTTCACGGGAGAGACGGAACCTGCCGGCGGCTCCTCGGACTTGACGATGACTTTCGGGGAAGACGGTCTGACACTGTCGTCCGAGCCTGCCTTAATATATATCGCAATCCCCTCAGGAGAATACTCCAACGGATTCAAGGCAACTCTGTGGAGCGCTGACGGCAAGGCAATGATGCTCTCTTTCTTCGGGGGCGGAACACGCATGGTAGATCCTGCCAAAGTTCTTGAGTTTCCGGAGGTTGAGTTTGTGCCCGACGGGGCTGATGTCCTCCATGTCAGGAATGCGGCGGACTTCTCCCTCCTCTCGTCGACCGAGGCAAAGACCGTCTATATCCACAACGACATCGACATGACCGGCGTCTCATGGAAAGGCTGCGGCTCGGGCTTCGACGGCACCATTGACGGCATGGGCCACAGCGTGAAAGGGATTACGACCAAGGCTTTCATCCAGAAGGCGACATCGGACTGTGACCTGACAATCAGAAACCTCACTTTCACCGGCTGCACCAACACAATACTCACCTTCGGAGGCGGGAAACTGACATTAGAAAACTGTCGCTTTATAGGCAACTCCGCTGCCAATGTGCCTGTGCTCTCGGTGCCTTCGTCGGCAACCTCCGGACTCATAACCATAGCCTGCTGTGACTTCATCGGGAACAGCACCAAATCCGTCACGGGCAGCCAGGCAACAGTCACCGTCCAAGGGCAGATTCCCGTATGGCTCACGAACTGCCGTTTTATCGACAACGTCGGTTCCAACTACGGCTCGGCCCTGCATTTCTCAAAGGCCGCAAATTCCACGCTGGCGCTGAACAACTGCCTTTTCTGGGGCAACAGGAACAGCGGCTCCTCCGAGCCTGCGGCTGTTTCCTCCGGCGCGGCAAGCCTCATAATGCTCAACACCACCATCGTGCAGAGCGTCGCCGGCTACCGGTATGCCCTGCGCTGCGGAGCGGGGGCCGGAATGAACAATGCGTTCATGGTCAACAATATAGTCTATAATGTAAACGCGGCTGGCTACAGTTTCTACACGGCAGCCGCGACATATTTTCTCCGAAGCGTAGGCTACAACCAGTACGGCAGCGCATGCATGGCGACCTCGTCCAATGTCTCGCTCGGGGAGACTTACTCCTGGACCATGACCGGAGGCTCCGCAGGTGTCAATGACAATGCGGTTGGCGTTCCGGACTACTACGCCGAACCTGCGGAGGGCAACGGCTATGTCTGGAGTTGGGAAATGCCTGCGGATAAGGCTCAATACCTCCCGACATCGGCACAGATTGAGTCGCTGCTGACTTCGGATGCGACACTCGGCGGGGCGGAGGGCATCGGGACTGCATTTGCCGGCTGGCTCCGGACTGTCAGAATCGGAGAACATAACGCGCTTGAGACGGACTGCTACGGCAATGTGCGTGACGCGTCCGGACTTTGGCCGGGCTGTTATCAGAAAAAGGAGGCGGGAATATGAAAAGGTCAATTCTTTTGTTCGGAATGCTCCTGACTGCGGTTTCCTGTGTCGAGAAACTGCCGGTCGCAGCTGAGCCCGAAGTCGCGGAGCAGGGAGTGTGTCTCCTGCGTGCGCAGATGGAGGACGGCTCCTTTGTCTGGACTTTGCCGGATGCGAGGGTCGGGATATACTCGGAGTCGTCGGCCAATTCATGCTGGTCTCCACGCGCAGCCTATGTGGGCAAGATCGGAGAAGTCGAGATTTTCGGACCGGAGGCCAAGGGAACTGTCTATGCCTATTGGCCGTGGTCGGAGGAAGGCTATTCCCCGTGTGCGGACGGGCGCGTCCGCATTCCTTCGGAGCAGAAATGGTACGACGGCTTCGAGGCTCACATGTCAGGCAACTCTCCATGCCTTGTCGCCCGTGCGGAGAACGGACGGCTTCATTTCCGCCGCCACTGCGGTGCTCTGCATGTCAGGGTCGCTATGGACTTCACGCGGAATGTTCAGGGCATCGTGCTTTCCTCCGCTGATGAGATATGCGGGGACTATGATGTCAGCGGACTTGCGGACGAGCGCCTTGTGAACGGCGGAAAGTCCATCCGCCTGACGGGCATCGACGCTCCGGCAAGCGTGGCCTGTCCGCTTGAGGCGTGGCTAATGCTGCCTCCGGGGACTTACGGCGGCCTTTTCATCTCAGTCTCGGCCGGAGACGAGTCCGTCACTGCGGTCATAGAGGGTGTCGTCAGGGTCGAAAGCGGAAAGCAGACTGACGTTGACGCGCGCGAACGCCGCCACGACTATGAGGGCGGTGACTTCGAGGGTGAGGAAGTTGAATTTGATTAGGACGGATATGAAAAGGATACTGATTATACTGATGACCTGTCTTCTGTGCGCTTCCTGCGCGAAAGAGGTTCTTGTCACTTCGGGAAAGGTCATTTTTGAAACTGACGTCGATTCCGGAGCCGGTTCGTTGGATATTCTCGTCTCTGCGGACGGCGTGTGGAACGCTTCGTCTCTTGTTCCTTGGATTGACGTCGAGGGAGACTGGCACCGTGGCAGCCATGTGATTACGCTGAATTATGGCTCCAACCGCTCGGTAGAGGGAGACGTCCGGCATGACCGCATCGGCAGGGTGGTCGTTCGCAGTTATGACGGCGGTCAGTGTGACACGTTGATAATCAATCAGAGGGGGATGTTGAAATGAGAAGATATGCTTTGCTGTTGGGATGCGCCGTCTTTATTGCGGCCTGCACGGAGGAGGTTCCTGTGAGCCGCCCTCATGACTTCGCGGCTGAGGTTTCTTCATCCGTTGAATATGAGGACGTTGAAATAGTCGTCGGGGCGGATTATTCCGTGAATTGTTCTGTCGTCGGGATGACAGCTGAGCCGGTGCTGGACTGCACGGTGCATTCCTTGGGCGCGCTGCGGATCGTGACCGGCGAGTGCCGGAACATTGCTGAACTCGTGGAGGAAAGCTTCTGGAAGGAGACTTCCGCACAGTGGATATATTGTCTGACGCTTGACAGCCGTTCCGCTGAGCTTGAGAGCATGGGTTTCGCCGACTGTTTCCGCCATTTTCTTTCCGAGGAGGCCGGGTCCGGTCGTTTCATGTATGCCGCCTCCAATGTCTTCGACAGGCTCGGCGGCCTTGTCCGTCAGGACGGTGGGGTTTCGTTTAATGTGAGGCTCAAAGTTGAACAGTCCTCAAAGTAGAACATGGATATGAAAAGATTTCTTTTGACCATACTTTTGAGCGTTCTGGCCTCTTTCGCTCTTTGGGCGCAGAACATTACCGTGAGCGGGCAGGTCGTGGGCGAGGACGGCATGCCGATTGAGGGCGTGACCGTGCTTGTTCAGGGCAGCTCGAACGGCGTAGTCACGGACGCGGACGGCAAATATTCCATCGGGAGGCTTTCGTCGTTCGATGTTCTCATATTTTCCTGTCTCGGCTATAAGGAGGCCTCGGAAGGTGTCGAGAAACGCAGTACAATCAATGTGGTGCTGAAGGAGGACGTAAAAGTGCTCGATGACGCGGTGGTGATCGGCTACGGAACGCAGAAAAAATCCGATCTCACCGGTTCCGTGGGCGTTGTGAGCATGGACGAGATACAGACTCCCGCAGTCTCGTCGGTTGACATGGCGCTTCAGGGACGCATAGCCGGCGTGGACATTCTCAGCGGCGGCGGAGAGCCCGGGGCGGCCTCTTCAATTCGCATCCGAGGCACGCGCTCAATTTCTGCCGGCAACGATCCTCTGATTGTCGTTGACGGCATTCTGGATGCGGTGGAGAGTTTCTCCGACATAAACCCCGATGACATCAAGGACATATCCGTGCTCAAGGACGCATCGGCCACTGCGATATACGGTTCACGGGGCTCGAACGGAGTCATCATCGTGACAACAAAGGGCGACACTGCCTCAAAGGTTTCCATAAACTTCAGCGCAGGCGCCGGCATGAGCGAACTTCCCCGGAAACTCGACATAATGAACGCGACGGAGTTCGCGCAGTTCAGGAACGACTACCGTCTTTCCGCGGGAAACGTGACCGTGACGACCCCTCAGGTTTCAGGTTCCTATCCTTTCGAGAATCCGTCGTCATGGGGCGAGGGCACTGACTGGCAGGACGTGCTGACGCGAAAGGCGTTCCAGCAGGACTATAAGCTGAATGTGGGTTACGGCGACCGCAGGCAGTCCGTCTGGCTGTCCTTCGGCTATGAGGACCGCGACGGCATCGTCATCGGCACCGGGATGCGGCGCTACAGCACGCTGGTCAAGTTCAGCCGGCAGCTTTTCAAGTTCATGAAAATCGGTGCAAGGATAAACTATGCCTACAGGCACAGCGACAACAACAGCGTCACCATCAACGGCACAAGCAATTCCTCGGCAGTGTGCATGAGCCCGCTTGTCGGGAAGGAGGACGTGTGGAACCGTTACGGCGATGAAGGCGGCTCCGGAGGCTCGATATTCAACAGTCCCTATCTGATAGCCACGAAGGCCACGAACTACGTGAATGTCAAGTTCCTTAACATGGCGCCATACGTCGAGTTGACACCGTTCAGGGGATTCACCGCGAAGTCCACGTTCTCATATTCGTTGAATGACATAGACTCGTTCAACTATTCTCCGGCATCCATGCCTTTGGCTGTCGCGCAGAAAACCGGCGGCACGGCCGTCCGTTCCGCGACCTCAAAGACCACGATGCTGAGCGAGACGACTGTCTCCTACAAGCCGAGACTCGCCGGCGGCCACTCCTTCGATGTCATGGGCGGCTTCACCGGAGAGACGAGAACGACAGACTATAACTACACGAAAGGCGTGGGCTATCTGGACGACAACGTGGGCCCGTATAACCTGGGCGGACTGCCGGACAAGCGCAACTACACCGTGCGCAGCGATATGACCTCCCTGACCCGTCTGTCTGTGCTCGCCCGCGCCAACTATTCATGGATGTCCCGCTATCTGTTCACCCTCACCGTGCGCGGTGACGGCTCCTCGATGTTTGCCAAGGGGCACAAGTGGGGATTTTTTCCGGCCGCGGCGTTCAGGTGGAACATCACCAACGAAGGATGGATGGCCGGAGCCAAGGCCAACGGGCTCACCAATCTCGCGCTTCGGCTCAGCGCCGGTCGCAGCGGCAACGACTCCGTGGCGAGCTATGTGTCCCAGCAGTATCTTACGGTGACTACCGGCTCGTGGATTTTCGGCGACGGTCAGCAGAGTGTGGCATATCCTTCGAAAGTGGACAATGACTCCCTGTCCTGGGAAAAGACAGACAGCTTCAACGCCGGACTGGACCTTTCCCTTCTGAACGACAGGGTGGTGATTTCCGCCGATGCCTATCTTACCCGCACCGGCGACCTTCTCCTGGCTCTCCAGAATGCCTCACAGACCGGTTTTTCCTCGCGCTACGCCAACATCGGCGGCACAAAGGGATGGGGCTTCGAGCTCTCGCTCAGCTCTCACAACATAACCCGGCGGCATTTCAACTGGGAGACGACATTCACCTTCAGCCACAATAATTCGGTCGTGACTGACATCGGGGCGGAGTTCGACTATGTGGCAACCTACACCAAGAACTCGCAGATGCTCTACGGCTACAAGGTAGGCTATCCGGTGAACGCCCTCTGGGGCTACAAATGCTGTGGAGTGTGGCACAATGACGAGGAACGCGAAGCCAACAAGACCACAAGGGCGTATGTCTCTTATCAGAATCAGAACGGCTACCGCAAATATGCCGACATCAACCATGACGGCGTGCTTGACAGCAACGACCTCGTCTATCTCGGCTCCACGGATCCTGTCCTGTACGGCGGCATCCAGAATAATTTCAGGATATGGAACTTTCGTCTTGGAATATATTTCACCTGGTCGATAGGCGGGCAGATGTACAACATCTCGGAATTCAACCTCGGCAGCGCGATAGCCAACACGAACAAGTACCGCTACATGATGGACTGCTGGCACCCGGTGCGCAATCCCGGCAGTGACATCCCGGCGCCTGCGGCCAAGGACGGCTACGGCTCCGACGTTTATGTCCACGACGCCTCCTATCTGAGGCTCCGGAATCTCTCGCTGAGCTATGTCTTCGACCTGAGCCGCCGTGTCAAGTGGATGAAGAGCATAACCGTCGGTGCCTACATCGACAACGCGTTCCTTCTGACCCGTTACAACGGCTATGACCCGGACGTGAATTCCTCCTCCACATCGGCGAGGCGTGTGGACACGGCCACATATCCAAATCCGCGTACCTATATGTTGAGCTTTAAGATAAAGTATTAGAGGCCATGAAGAGAATTTTCATATCGATTGCGGTGTGCTGCCTGTGCGCGGCCTGCTCGTTAGACGAGAAAATCAGGTCCTACCCTCTTCCGGGGTCGTATTACGAGACTCCCGAGCAGTGCCTCACCGGACTGAACGCCTGCTACGGAAACATCCGGAATGTCTATAACAGCAACGAATATTTCGTGATTTGCGAGGCGCAGACGGACCTTATGTACATCAACCGCTCCGATCAGCTCAACGGCATCCTGGCAGTGACCCCTTCCATGCCGCAGTTTGCCACCACAATCTGGACGCAGGCCTATCAGGGCGTCAGCCGGGCCAATGCCGTGGAGGCGGCAATAGGGCGCTCGGACATGACGGACGAACAGAAGGCGCCCCTGCTTGCGGAAACCACCGTGCTCAGGGCCATGCTCTACTATATTCTCACGTCCAATTTCGGCGACGTGCCTTTCTACAAGGATGAGGTGACGTCCGCGACCAATGACAGGATAGCCGCCCTCGGGAGAATGAGCGCGGATGACACGCGTGACACTCTCATCAATGACCTGAGATACTGGATTCTTGAGAGACAGGCACTTGACATGCTTCCGACCAATGACCCTTCCAATCGTCAGCAGTACCGTGCGGGCGCGGCTCTCGGGCTCATGCTCGGCGGCAAGATGAGCCTGTGGAACGGGAGATGGAGCGATGCTGTGGACTTTTTCGGCGCGCTTGAGTCCATCTACGGAGAATTGTCTCAGTACAGGATTTCCGATATCCGCTTCGGGCAGCGCCTTTGTTCCGAGTCCATTCTGGAAATGTCCAACATTTCGGTGGATTACGGACTTCATGTGTCCGGTTCTCTCGCGAGCGTCTGCACCCCTTACCGAAAGGTGTCCGCACCAGAGGGAGACGAAGACGAGGAGCAGATGGGCGACCAGGACTTCTATGACGGGGTAGGCATCCCGGAACTCGGCTCCAACATGCGCACGCGCACGCCTCTGCGCCCGACAAAGCATTTCTACCGCGACCTTATGACCGCCTCCTCGTCCGACCTTCGCCGTGCGTCGTATGCCACGGACGGCACTCCTCTCGAGAACGGCGGAGGCTACCTCGCATGGGGCTGGCCCGGCTGGTCGGCGGATGACGACAGGAGCGTTGTGGAACCGTCATATAAGTTTTTCGGCTCCGTGAAATCGGCCTCAGGAAGACCCTATCTCGGCGACAAGTTCTGGTGTTTCGGAATGCAATACACCAGCGACAGCAACAGCTACAAGCTCTTCCGCTATGCCGGAGCCATCCTCGGCCTCGCCGAGGCGTGGTTTCAGAAAGAGGATGATGTGAAGGCTTGCCGCTACCTCAATATGGTCAAGTCCCGCGCCGGCATCGACCCCGTGAATACGTCTTCTTTCGGCAGCCGCAGCGAACTCTTTCATGAAATTCAGAACGAGTATGCACGCGAACTGTTCGGGGAATGGCAGCGCAAGCATGACCTCGTGCGCTGGGGAGTCTGGTACGACTATGTCATTAAATATAACGTGAACGGAGAGAACAACACCCGCCTGCGAAACAACATACGTCCCTGCCACGAGTACTACCCGATTCCTGACAAGGAAGTGGTGAACAGCGGTGGAAAGCTTGACAATAAGGAATATAACAGATACGGACTATGAGAAAGATATTGATTGCTCTTCTGACGGTGTTGTCTGCCGTTGCCGTGCTTTCATGTCAGAAGCCATATAAGACAGGCATCGAACTCGCCGTGAACAACGAGAAAATAGAACTCCCGTCGTCTGCTGCCGGGCACTGCTACGTCACAGTGTTCTCCAACCGTGACTGGACAATATCCCTTGAACCGGAGGAGACATGGGCGACTCTCGAAAACTCGCAGGGAAGCGGCATTGGCTATGTGAGGATGGATTATTCCGAGAATCTCAGCGGTGCTCCGCGCAGCCTTGAGGTGGTTGTCTGCGGCGGGGAGAAAGTCTGCCGCATTGTTGTAACTCAATCTGCTACAAGATGAAGAAGATGATATTTCATGCGCCCCTTTTCAGCCTTGGGTCGTCTAAAATAAGTCGGGGGTGCTTTTGCTTGTCGAAGGCGTTGTTTTATATTGTATTTCTCTGCGCATTCCAAGTTTCGTGCGGCAAACTTTTCCCGGACAAGGTTGATGTTGTGCAGCTCGGAATCGTGCAGGATTTTGTAGTTGCCTCCGCAGCGCCGGACATTGTGGGCGCGAAGGTCATTTCCGACAGAGACTACACCCTCGCGGTCGAAGGCGATGCCCCGTGGATGAGCGTCGAGCAGGCCGGAAGGGACACCATAGTGTTCAGCGTGGAGCGCAACGACGGATTCTGCCGGAGCGTCTATGTGACCGTTTCGGCAGACGGACGCACAGACCGGCTTCAGCTGCGTCAGGAGGGCAAGTGGCAGGAGTCAATAAGCCTTCATGATTCCTCCGTTGATGTCTCGGTCTCCGGAGGACGCGTAAGCACGAGAGTCGCGTCCAACCTTCCTTCTGACTTCCTGTCCGCATCAACCTTGGACTCGAAGGCGATAGCCAACCTTTCCCTGAAGGACTATATCCTCAGTTTCGACGTGCTTCCCACAACGATGCGCGACCGAAAGACATACTCCGTGACTGTAGGTTACACGGACGGTTGGGGACGGGAAATAAGCGAGACTCTGACAGTTAAACAGGATGCGTATGAATAGGAAACTTTTATGTTTGTGCATTGCCCTTCCGATTGTTGCGTCTGCCATGGCACAGACTCCTGAGGAAGGGACCTCCAGCCTTCGCGTAGGGACATACAACCTGCGCATGCAGTGGCTGGACAAGAACGGCCCCAACGCCTGGGAATGCCGTCACGACAAATGCGTCCGAAGCATCAGGGATAATGATTTCGATGTCTTTGGAGTTCAGGAAGTCACGGATTTTGCGGCGGCCGAACTTTCCTCCGACCTCAGGGACACATACGCGGCGATATTCTTTTCTCCCTACCGGCAGGACGGTTCCGGCAATCAGCGCAGTGGCATTTTCTACAAGAAAAAACGCTTCAAACTCGTTGACTATCATTTTTTCTGGATCAGCGACACACCGTTTGAAATGTCTGAGAATGACCATTGTGGAGACGATGTCTACAAGCGTGGCGGTGCCTGCGCAATCTTCAAGGACAAGGAGACCGGGAAGAAGTTCTGCTTCATAAACCACCATGGCATACTCAATCCCGAGGAGAACCTGAAATATGCCCACGTGCTTGTGGATATCGAAGAAAAGTTCAATCCAAAGGGCTACCCCTCATTTTTTGTCGGAGATTTCAACGTCCGTCCTGAACATCCGAGCCATCAGGTCTGGCGCACGCACTGGAATGATGCCGCCGAAACTGCGGGCGAGAGGCAGTGCACCATGAACTCCTTTTGCCCGTTTCCTGCCAAATGGGACAAGGCACGGCATATTGACTTCATCTACTACCGGAACATTGCACCCCCGACCGGCTTTATGGTGAACCAGACGCTGTACGACGGCCGCTGCGCCTCTGACCATTTCCCTGTCCGCGCCGACTTCAGGCTTTAAGAAGCTGTTTTAATTTTTCTCACATTTATTTTTATATGTTCGTTCTTTTGGTGTCTTTTTGGCCATATTTTCCCATTTTGCTCGTCATTTAGCACCGCTAAACTCCTCTCAAAACAGAACCTTTTCGTTAAGTGAGAGCAAAGCAAACTTGTTTGTTTTGCCGAACGCAGAAAAGTGGCGCGAAGCGAAAAATCTGACTCAAAAATACATCTCAAAATAACTGAACAAAAAATTAAAACAGCTTCTAACTTTAGGCCTCCTCCTACTTTAAAAAGACGAAGAACACGGCGAGAATCAGGCACGCGAACGCGACGAAGTGGTTCCACTGGAGAGCCTGTCCCTTAAAGAAGACGGTGACAATCACGGTGAATACGGTGAGCGAAATGACTTCCTGAATAACTTTCAGCTGCATCAGCGAGAACGGACCGCCGTTGCCGTTGAAGCCTATCCGATTGGCCGGCACCTGTGCACAGTATTCAAAGAACGCCACTCCCCAAGAGAAGAGAATCACGAGAATCAGCGGCCATCCGGTGGAAATCTTCATCTCCTGAAGCTTCAGATGACCGTACCATGCGAATGTCATGAAGACATTTGAACATATCAGCAGCAGAATGGTGTATAGAACTTTCATTTTTTTTTGAATTTTCGACTTTTGTCCGCGAGTCTTCGCTTGTGACGACGTTTGCGACGACAAAAATAGGAAGATATTTGAAAAAATGGGGGATAAAAATGTGAGAATATATCCATATTTCGTAATTTTGCAGAATTGTGCCGTCGTGCACAGACAATATTCGGGACATATAAATTTTGCAGATATGACACTCATTAAATCCATTTCCGGCATTCGCGGAACGATAGGAGGCGCCCCCGGCGGTGCTCTCACACCGATTGACATCGTGAAATTTACATACGCATATTGCGAGAAGCTGCGTGAACGCAGGCCGAAACCGTCCGGCGAGCGTTACAAGGTGGTGGTCGGAAAGGATGCGCGGTTGAGCGGCGAGATGGTGGAGGACATAGTCTGCGGAACATTGATTTCCTGCGGTGTGGATGTCGTGAAGGCCGGGTTCGCATCCACTCCTACAACGGAGATGGCGGTCACGTTTTCGAAGGCTGACGGAGGCATCATCCTCACGGCTTCTCATAATCCGAAACAGTGGAACGCCCTCAAGCTTCTCAACGAAAAGGGCGAGTTTCTCAATGCCGCTGAAGGCGCGGCGATACTTGAATGCGCTGATAAGGAGGACTTTGACTTTGCTCCGGTTGAGGAGCTTGGAACAGTAGAGGATCATGATTTCACGGATGAGCACCTTGACGCCGTGCTCGCGCTTCCGGCGGTTGACGTCGAGGCTGTGCGCAAGGCCGGATTCAAGGTCGTGCTCGATGCCGTGAACTCTGTCGGGGGCATAATAATGCCTCGTCTGCTCAAGAGGCTCGGCGTGGAGTGCGTGGAGCTTAACTGCGACCCTACCGGCGACTTTGCGCATAACCCTGAGCCGCTTCCGGCGAACCTCGTGCAGCTCTGCGAGACCGTCGTGAAGGAAAAGGCGGATCTCGGCGTTTCAGTCGACCCGGACGTTGACCGCCTGGCTCTTATCTGCGAGGACGGGAAGCCTTTCGGGGAGGAATACACTCTTGTCAGTGTCGCTGACTACCTTCTCGGGCGTGCCTACAATGAGGCGCTTGAAAGCGGGAAGTCGCTTGACGAGGTATGTGCGCCATACCGCATGGCCACCGCCTCAAACCTGTCGTCTTCCCGTGCCCTGCGCGATGTCACGGAGAAGTTCGGCGGCGAGTATTTCGCGGCTGCTGTTGGCGAGGTCAACGTGACCACAAAGATGAAGGAATGCGGCGCGCTCATCGGCGGTGAGGGCAACGGGGGAGTGATCTACCCTGCTCTCCACTACGGACGTGACGCGATGGTCGGCGTGGCTCTGTTCCTTACCAATCTGGCTCACAGGCAGATGAAAGTCTCCGAGCTGTTGAAGACCTATCCGCAGTATGTTATCACGAAGAACCGTATCGACCTTTCTGACAAGGCTCTGATAGACAAGATTCTCTCCGAGGTGCAGAAAATTTACGCCAACGAGAACGTGAACACGATAGATGGCGTGAAGATTTCGTTCGAGGACAGGAAGCAGTGGGTTCATCTGCGGCGCTCCAACACCGAGCCGATTATCCGTATCTATGCGGAGGCCGCCACAAAGGAAGAGGCCGATGCCCTTGCAAACGAGGTGATTGGCATCGCCAAAAAGATTATCGGTTAGTATTGTTGCCTCATTCTAAACGGTTCGGGATTATACTTGCAGAGGATTGTCCCGAATCGTGTTTATGGAATCTGTTTTCAAAATAACAGAACAAGAAATTCAAACAGCTTCTTGTCATTATGTTTTCATTCAGAACCACACCCCTTCAGGAACAGCTCGACAAGGCTCTCGTTGACGGCCGGGTCGGATGCTTCTGCACCCAGAACTGCTGGGACACGGCATCCGGACGATATATGTACGACATATTCCGTCAGCGCGGCAATCTTCAGACGGTATTCTCTCCGCGTGACACGGAGCTGACACCGCTCACGAATCACATCGAGTTCACGCCGGACGAACTCAGGGGGCTCAATGCTGTAGTCGTCGAAATCCAGGACGTCGGCGTTAGGTATTTCAACTACACGAAGGACGTGATGGCTCTGATGGAAACTCTCCGCGACCTCGGTGACGGAGCCCCCTCCCTCTACATCGTGGACCACGTCAACCCAGCCGGTCGCGTAGTGGAAGGCTCGATGCCTCAGGGAGATTGTGAACCGCATACTCCGAAAGTCCCGCATCGTCACGGCCTCTCGCTCGGCGAACTCGCCCTGCTCTATCACACGGAGCTTGGCGCAAGGTATGCCCTGCATGTGATTTCAGCGAACGCAACCGATTCTACGAAGACCCTCCTCCCATGGGCGATTGCTCCGTGCTCGGACATTCCGGGCATGTTTACTTGCGACATGTACAGCGGCGGCGGTCTATGGAACAACACCAATGTCTCCGCCGGCATCGGCACGGCCCGCCCCTACGAATACATCGGCGCGCCTTTCATCAAGACAGCATCCTCCGTAGCCGGGCATCCCGGCATCATCCCGCCGCCCGCCCCGGAAGGAGTCATGATGCGCCCCTGCTCATTCACCCCAGCCTGCGGACGCTACGAGGGCAAGAAGTGCTACGGCTACCAGATTATGCTCCAGCCAGGCGTCGAGTACCACTCTCTCCTCCACACGGCCTACCTTATGCGCTACATGCGCCAGACTTTCCCCGATTTCCAACTCGAATCATCCTTCTCCCTGAAACTTTCCGACCCAGTCATCCTCTCTTGCATCCAAGGCTCTCTCGACCCGCTCGAAATGCGCGAACATGTCAAGACCGAAGAGCAGAAATGGATCCGCAAGGCCAAGAAATACCTCCTCTACGATGATCAGCCTTACCGCGTGAAATAACATTTCTTTACGGGGCTTTATGAAATATTCGGAGCTTTCTTGCGCTTTATGAAAAAAAGTTCATACCTTGCGAAAAAGAATGTCACGCATATAAAAGCCCCACGGAGTACGCGGGGCTATAGGATAAATCCTTCGGCATATAGCCTTATTGTGATAAGATGTAGAAATCTTATGTCGCAAAGATAATGATAAAAACTGAAACTGATAACGATATGGAGAAAATTTTAGGTCTTGACCTTGGTACAAACTCAATCGGCTGGGCAATTGTGTCCAGAAATGACGACAATACATATTCTTTATTGGATAAGGGTGTGCATATCTTTCAAGAGGGTGTGGCAAGGGAAAAGGGTGTAGAAAAGCCTTCTGTGCAGGACAGAACTGCGGCAAGAGCTTCACGGAGGCATTATTTTCGTCGTCGCCTTCGTAAAATCGAACTTTTGAAGGTTTTGCGTGACAATGACTTGTGCCCGTATCTCTCTGATGAAGAACTGAATTCATGGAGAAAGGACAAAGTATATCCTCTTAACGATGAATTTATCCGATGGCAGCGTACGGACGACAATTTGGGGAAGAATCCTTATTTTGACCGGTATGTGTGCGTGACTCGGAAACTGAATCTTAACTTGCGGCAGGATAGGTATGTTTTGGGACGTGCATTTTATCATCTGAATCAGAGACGCGGTTTTTTGAGTAACAGAAAGGATGCCGCGGGAAGTGCGGATGGAAATGTCAAGGCCGGAATATCGGAACTTTCTAAAGAGATTAAGGCGGCCGGATGTGAATATCTGGGAGAATATTTCTACCATATGTACGGCAAGGGCAGAATTCGAACACGATATACGGCAAGAAATGAACACTATCACTCTGAATTTCAGGCTATATGCCGCAAACAAGATCTTCGTGAAGACATCGTGTTAAGGCTCGAGCGGGCCATATTCTATCAGCGGTCATTGAAATCTCAGCGTGGAAATGTCGGACGATGTACTTTTGAGAAAAGTAAGAGACGTTGTCCATTGTCACATCCGCGCTATGAGGAATTTCGAATGTTGCAGTATATCAACTCTATAAAACTCAATTATCTGGATGAGGGATTCCGGCAGCTTACGGACGGTGAAATATCCTTGATACTGCCTCTTTTTTACAGAAAGAGCAAACCGGATTTTGATTTTGAGGATTTGGCCAAGAAGATTGCTGGGAAGGGGAACTATTCGTACAAGGATGATACGAAAGATGTGGCCTATAAGTTCAATTACAAAATGGCCTCGAATGTATCAGGATGTCCTGTGACTGCTGCGATTTTAAGTGCCTTGGGGATAACTGATTATGTTAATTGGGAAAATGAATTGTGTTCACTCTATGTAAAAGGGGCAGGTAAGTCATCCGATGAGATATTGAATGATATCTGGCACGCATTGTTTAATTTCGACGATGAATGTCGATTGAGGCATTGGCTACAGTGTGCATTACAGATTGATGAGTCCGATGCCTCTCAACTGGCGAATACAAAAATCCCTATGGGATATGCATCATTGAGCCTGAATGCAATAAATAAGATAATCCCATGGCTGAAGCGCGGATATCTATATAGTGATGCCGTGTTTTACGCGAATTTGTCCGCAGTACTGCCGAAGGGCATTTCTGGGGCGCGTCTGAAGGAAATAGAAGAGAATGTCAGAATTGTATTGGATGAAGTGAATTCTAATTCTCAAGGACGGGAGACAAAGAAAATCAAGGAAGTTTCAGACTATCTTCTTTCATTGGGAGAGGATATCAGGATTGAGAAAATATACCATCCGTCAATGATTGACGTCTATCAGAAAGCAATGCCGGATTCTAATGGAGAATATCGTTTGGGCTCGCCTCGTACGAATGCATTCAAGAACCCTATGGCAATGAGAGCCTTGTTTCGTTTGAGGGCACTCGTCAATGCATTGTTGGCTGAAGGGAAAGTCACGCCTGAGACCAAGATTCACATAGAGTTTGCCAGAGAATTGAACGATTCAAACAGAAGAAAGGCGATAGCGGAGTATCAGCGCGAATTGGACAGACAGCGAAAGGAGGACTGCTGTCGGATAAAAGAAGATTATCTGCATGAATATGGCAAAGAAATAGAGCCCACGGAATCGGATTTGATTAAATTTCGTATGTATGAGGAGCAGAATCATAAGTGCCTTTATACTGGAAAAACAATCGGATTAAGTCAGTTTGTCGGTTTTGCGACTGAATTTGACATTGAACATACACTGCCCCGTTCCCGTGGTGGAGATGATTCTTTGATGAACAAGACATTGTGTGATGGGCATTACAATCGCTTTGTCAAGAAGACAAAACTGCCGTCCGAGCTTGCGGAATATAAGGAGATACTTCAGAGAGTCGAACCTTGGAAAGAAAAGATTGACAGTCTTGAAAAACTGATTTATGGACTTAGGCGCAGAAAATGCACCGCCATGACAAAATCTGACAAAGACCAGATAATCACCCGTCTTCATCTGCTTACGATGCAGCGGGACTACTGGAAGGGGAAATATGAGCGTTTCCTGATGACCGCGGTGCCCGATGGATTCTCAAATAGGCAGGGTGTTGATATTGGTGTCATCGGAAAATATGCAAAACTGTATTTGCAGACTGTATTCAATCGGACATTCGTTGTAAAGGGAGCGACTACGGCTGCATTCAGAAAGTACTGGGGACTACAGAGTGAATATGCCCGCAAGTCGCGTTCAAACCACTCGCATCACTGCATTGATGCGGTTACGATTGCCTGCATAGGGAAGAATGAGTACGATGAGTGGAAACACTATGTTGAACAAGAAGATAAATATGAGTTTGGTTTGGTGCCACATAAACCTTCTTTCGTCAAACCATGGCCAACATTTACAGAGGATGTTCTTGGCATTCCGGATTCATTGCTGATAACTCATTATTCGGCGGACAATATGGCGAAGGCTTCCCGTAGAAAGCTTCGTGTCCGTGGCGTCATTCAGTATGATGAAGCGGGTAAAGCAAAATATTGTCAGGGCGATACTGCCAGAAAGTTGCTCCATAAGGACACATTTTATGGCGCGGTTGAGCATGAAGGCGATATTCGATATGTAGTCAGGAAGAGTCTGGATTCCATTGAGAATAAAGATGTCCGGAATATCGTTGACGAAGTCGTGAGAGAAAAGGTCGAGGCTGCGATTAAAGAATATGGCAGTTTGAAGGAGGCCGTTGCGAATGGGATATGGATGAATGAAGAAAAGGGTGTGCCGATTAAAAAGGTGAGGATTTATGTTCCTTCGGTAACGAATCCTATTGCCATAAAGCTTCATAGGGATGTTTCGCAAAAGGATTACAAGAGGTCTCTATATGTTGCAAATGACACAAACTATTGTATGGCTGTGTATGGAGACAGAAAGCCGTCTTTCACCCTCGTGAATTCATTGTCGGCCGTTATAAATTTTAATGAGAGAGGGGACCTGGGGAATTGGGTACCGATGTCGGATACGAACGATTATCCTCTTCGTTTTGTGCTTAAGGTCGGGACAATGGTATTGTTCTATGAGAAGTCTCCCGAAGAGTTTGTGAATTGCTCGCGGGAAGAGTTGAGCAAGAGGCTGTATAAAGTTGTGGGACTTTCTTCCATGACTATTCAGAAAAAATATACCTATGGCGTTGTTTCTTTTAAGCATCATCAGGAGGCAAGACCAGCAACGGAAATAGTCGCTAAAAAAGGTGCTTGGAAGAATGGAGATGAGTATAGACCGTTGATTTCCCTGCTCCATACTCAATTGTCTCTATTGGTCGAGGGAGTTGACTTCGATGTGTCGATTACTGGGGAAATAACTTTTAGACCTCGTCCGCAATGGTAAAGAGAACACTATTCTTCGCGAGTCCATGCCGTCTGAGCTTGAAGGACAGCCAGCTTGTTGTGGAAAACCATGCGACAGGTGAGGTCAAGACTGTCCCTATAGAGGATGTAGGTTATGTGGTTATTGAGAATCAGCAGGTTTCGATTACGATTCCTGCCCTCAATGCTATGTCTGAAAATAACTGTGCAGTTGTATTCTGTGATAATCGCCATATGCCGTCTTCTATGTTGCTGAATTTGGATTCTAATACAATTCAAGCCGAGACATATCGTTTTCAGATAGATGCAAGTCTGCCTATGAAAAAGAATTTGTGGAAACAAACTATTGAGGCTAAGATTCGGAACCAGGCTGGCTTGCTGAATATGTTCGGCCTCGGAGGCGATGTGTTGAAGCCATATTATTCAAATGTGAAGAGCGGAGATGCCGATAACCGGGAAGGACTTGCAGCAAGAATATATTGGCGACGGCTTCTCGGGGCTGAGTTTGTCCGTGTCAGGGAGGGAGATGGCCTGAATGCAATGTTGAACTACGGTTATTCTATATTGCGGGCCGGTATGGCTCGCGCGATTGTCGGCTCCGGTTTGTTTCCGTCTTTCGGGCTCTTCCATAAGAATCGGTATAATGCTTTCCCATTGGCAGATGATTTGATGGAACCATATCGTCCTTATGTGGACAGCATTGTGTATGAGTTGTTTCTTGATGGGCGAATCGAGTTGACACCTTATGTGAAGCAGGCACTTCTGAGAGTTTTGTTTAAGGACGCTTCTTTTGAAGCGGACAGACGGCCGCTGGAGGTCGCATTGACAATTACGTCGGCATCATTGGTGAAATGCCTGCGAGGTGAGCAGAGGAGTGTTCTTTTTCCTCGAATCTGAATGATGGTAACAGAGTATCGTCTTAATGCTTATCACATTATGTGGCTGTTTGTTTTCTTTGATTTGCCAGTGAGCACAAAGAAAGAGCGAAAATGTGCGGCTCAATTCCGCAAGTATCTGGAAAAGGACGGGTTTACGATGATGCAGTATTCTGTATATGTACGACACTGTCCGTCCAAAGAAAACAGAGATGTGCATATAAGGAGAGTGCGGGTCGCTGTCCCGGAATTAGGAATGGTGAGTATTTTGTCCGTCACTGATAAGCAATATTCAGAGATTGTAAATTTCTGGGGAAAATCGGTGAAAGCGTCACAAGAAACACCGCTACAGTTGGAATTATTCTGAGAAACTTATATCTTTGTGGCGCTGAAAATTGTTCTCAAACCACTTCGTGAACATGGTTTTATTAGTGATTTGTTTGTGAATAACCACGAATAAACCGCTGAAAATCAGAAAACTAGTTAATTCAGGTTGTGGTTTGATGTAGAAAAAGACTGATAAACAACACAAAACGCCACAAACCCTATTAGGGCAAGGTTGTGGTTTGATGTAGAAAAAGACTGATAAACAACCGGTATGGGAGAAGCCCGTGGCTGTATTGGGTTGTGGTTTGATGTAGAAAAAGACTGATAAACAACATTTCGGAATTTCCATTGTACTACAACCTGGTTGTGGTTTGATGTAGAAAAAGACTGATAAACAACGTACCAATTCGCATATTCAACAGAACGCCGTTGTGGTTTGATGTAGAAAAAGACTGATAAACAACAAGTCATATTCCTCTCCATTGTCTGTGACGGTTGTGGTTTGATGTAGAAAAAGACTGATAAACAACTAACTTTATCAGTTCAAAGTGTGCCGAAAGGTTGTGGTTTGATGTAGAAAAAGACTGATAAACAACATTCGCTCTTGAGGTTGGCATAGGTATCGGTTGTGGTTTGATGTAGAAAAAGACTGATAAACAACGGACAAGGCTAATGACGTTGAGGGTGCGAAGGTTGTGGTTTGATGTAGAAAAAGACTGATAAACAACGAGCGGGCGGTGCACCATTGGGTGGGCGGCGTTGTGGTTTGATGTAGAAAAAGACTGATAAACAACAAGTCTGCAAAGGCTTGAAAGTCTGGAAAGTTGTGGTTTGATGTAGAAAAAGACTGATAAACAACCAAATCAATCTTCAATGAATAATTCATGAGTTGTGGTTTGATGTAGAAAAAGACTGATAAACAACGTAATCCTTGTAAGTTATTCCGACATCGAGTTGTGGTTTGATGTAGAAAAAGACTGATAAACAACGGCCGCACACTATACGGAGAAAATCAAGAAGTTGTGGTTTGATGTAGAAAAAGACTGATAAACAACGTTAAATACGCTCCCATTTTGTTTGTCCTGTTGTGGTTTGATGTAGAAAAAGACTGATAAACAACGAAGGGAGATTTTCATGGCAAGGATATGAGGTTGTGGTTTGATGTAGAAAAAGACTGATAAACAACAAAAAAGGAACTCGAAAAGCAGGTAGAAATGTTGTGGTTTGATGTAGAAAAAGACTGATAAACAACAAGTTCGCTTTCGGGCTTTACGATGACGAGTTGTGGTTTGATGTAGAAAAAGACTGATAAACAACCCAAGTATAGAGATTATCTACATGGTCATGTTGTGGTTTGATGTAGAAAAAGACTGATAAACAACAACGACTGAAGACAAGCTCAACGCGATAGGTTGTGGTTTGATGTAGAAAAAGACTGATAAACAACCTTGCTTACCGTTCCGCGGGCGCGGGAGGGTTGTGGGTTGATGTAGAAAAAGACTGATAAACAACGAAGGAGGAACTGACGGTGCTGAAGAGCAAGTTGTGGTTTGATGTAGAAAAAGACTGATAAACAACCTGCGTCAATGTCAGAGACTGGTCTCGGAGGTTGTGGTTTGATGTAGAAAAAGACTGATAAACAACAACTCCTGTAATATGTCAGCGCGGTTGCTGGTTGTGGTTTGATGTAGAAAAAGACTGATAAACAACATAAGGCGCGGAGATTCAGAATGCGAAATGTTGTGGTTTGATGTAGAAAAAGACTGATAAACAACCAATGTTACTCATAAAGATTGTTTTGATTGGTTGTGGTTTGATGTAGAAAAAGACTGATAAACAACTAGGCGCGAAGGTGGCGGGGCTGGGCTTGCGTTGTGGTTTGATGTAGAAAAAGACTGATAAACAACTGGTCTCAACAGAAAAGACCTCGCGGGGCTGTTGTGGTTTGATGTAGAAAAAGACTGATAAACAACGGTTGAAAACAATGGAATCGAGAGTCTCAAGTTGTGGTTTGATGTAGAAAAAGACTGATAAACAACCAGGTAAAAAGTTCTCGTCTATCTGTGTAGATGTTTCCAGTCTGTCAAAGATACTAAATTTGAAAGCAATTCACAACTGCTGGATGCATCTGAGCACCAATATTTGCTGAAATTTCTGTAGCCTAGTTGTTGTTCTTTAATTTTGACATAACAAAGCCCCGAAAGTCAGAAAAAGACTTTCGGGGCTTTATTATGTCAAAGCGATTTGCCTGTTCTTTTATCGTATCATCCCTGTTACAGCAGTATATACTTCGCGACGAAGACTGCGGCGAGCACGTAGGCGGCCGGAGAAATCTTCTTGAAGTTGCAGCAGATGAGGTTGATGAGAACGTAGGAAATCATACCGAGCATGATGCCGTCTGAAATTGAGTAGCAGAGAGGCATTGCGATGAGGGTGATGAATGCCGGAATGGCTTCTGAGTAGTTCTCGAAGTCGATGTCGCGGATTGGGGACATCATGAACACGCCGACAATCACGAGAATCGGAGCGGTTGCCGCGCTCGGAATGGCGAGGAAAATCGGAGAGAAGAAGAGTGCCACAGCGAAGCATACGGCTGCCGTGAATGCGGTGAGACCGCTGCGTCCGCCCTGTGCGATTCCGGATGCGCTCTCAACGTAGGTTGTGGTGGTTGAAGTGCCGAGGCAGGCGCCTGCTACAGTTGCGACTGCATCTGCCATGAGCGTCTTGTTGATGCCCGGGATGTTGCCCTTTTCGTCAATCATCTTGGCCTTCGTGCTCACTCCGACAACTGTTCCGATGGTGTCGAACATGTCGATGAACATGAATGTGAACACCACCACGAACATGTCAAGCGAGAACACCTGGCTCCACTCGAACTTGCAGAAAATCGGTGAAACGGAGTCCGGAACAGAAGCAACGCCGTTGAAAACGGTGATGTGGCTGCCGTCCGGGTTCTTCATCACGAGACCGAGCGCCGCAGTGGCAATCATTCCGATGAGGAGAGCTCCAGGAACCTTCTTCACCACGAGGATGGATGTGAGTATGAGACCGATGATGGCAAGCAGAGCCGCTCCGTGGGTGATGTCGCCAAGAGCTACTGTCGTGGCGTCATTAGAGACGATTACACCGGCGTTCTTGAGACCGATGAAAGCGATGAAGAGACCGATTCCGCAGCCGATTGCTTTTTTGAGAGACATCGGGATGGAATCCACAATCCATTTACGGACATTGGTAACTGTGAGGAGAATGAAGATTATGCCTTCGAGGAGGACAGCCGTGAGGGCGAACTGCCAGCTGTAGCCCATTCCGAGGCATACCGTGAACACGAAGAACGCGTTGAGACCCATGCCCGGAGCGAGCGCGAAAGGCTTCTTCGCGTAGAACGCCATCACGAGCGTTCCTATGATTGCTGCAAGTCCGGTTGCCGTGAACACTGCTCCGGTAGGCATGCCCATGTCCTTGAGTGCTCCGAAAATGCTCGGATTGACGGCGAGAATATATGACATCGTGAGGAACGTCGTGATTCCCGCAAGAATCTCAGTCTTGATTGTCGTGGTTTTCGGGTCTAATCCGAAAGCCTTCTGTATAAACTTGTTCATTTGTTTTTTAGATAATAACGTTTTGTGTTTCCCATGTTTCCGGACACACCATTTCCGTAACGGGAGTCTGCGGGTTTATATGGTCTCCGCCGACCGTTTTTTTGAAAAAATAAAAACACCGATCATTTCGGCATTTACGCCGAAATGACAAGTAAAAGTAGTATAAGCTGCTTGAGGTGAAATTGAATTTAGGGATGTGGATGCAAGGCGCACGGCACCGGAATAACCGGAGCAACCTTATCGGTTGTGAGGATTATGACAAGCCGCGCAACGCCGCAGACGCGTCCTTAAATTCAATTTCACTTAGAAGGACCATTTTGCGGCAAGAGTAGGAATGCAGTAGAATCCCTTGCCTGCGAAGTTGTAGGAAAGCTCCACCTCACCGCCGAGGCTCAGATTCACCTTGTCCATTCCCTTGATCTGGTTGAGGTTAACCCAGAACTGAGGCTCTGAGAGGGCGATGAACTGAGTGCCCTGCCAAGGCCTGTGCTCCCTCCAGAAATCAACGAATCCGGAGAAAGTGCACCAACCGTGAGCGAAGTTGATGCCCCACACACCGGTGATCTGGAAGTTGTGAACCTGCTTCTTGTCCGCACCGTCAACTGTGCCCGGAATGAGCTTGTACATCGCGCTGAGGGACCATGTCTTGCTGAAGTCCGCAGAGTGTCCGCTGTAGGTGAGACCTGCGAGCCATGCGTTGTTGAATGAGCCGGCATCCTTGCTCAGACCGCCGTTGTACTCGACATGAACAGAGAGCCAGTCCATCTTTGTGTTCTGCCAGAAGCAGAGTTCGCGTGAAATCTCCCAGTAGGCACCGAGAACGCCGGCCGTCTTGGTGGCGCCTTCAGCCTTGCTGTTGCTCATGTAGTCCATATCCACAAAGAAGTAGGTGCTTCCCCAAGAGTCCGGCTTGAATGACTCGACGGTAGTCGTGAGATAGCCGCGTGTCTGGAGATCCTTGCCGTTCTTGCCTTTGTAGATGTTGTGACCGAAGTCGTAGTGGAGCTGAACATTCTGAGCGAAAGCTCCGAGAGATGCGAGGGCGAGAACGCCCGTAAGAATTAATTTCTTCATACCTGAAATTGAATTATAATTAAATATTTTGGTGTGTCTATTGTCGGGTCTGCAAAAAAGGCACTTGCTTCGTTACACTCGTCGTCCAAATCCTCACAACCGTGAGGTTGCTGCGGCTTGAACTCCTCGCAAGCCTCGCAATTGCACTTTTTATCAGACCCTCCCTTTCATTTGTTTCATTAAGAAACATGAAAAAAAATAAGTTGCATCAGATTTGTCTTTGATTTTCGAGTATAGATTTCTTTTGGAAGAAGGAGTGTACTGGACGTACACGACTGATGAGAAAAGGAATATAGACCGAAAAGAATGGGAAAAATGATGCAGGTTATTTTTTGAAGGTTTCTAAATAATCCCTTTGAGATTACTCTTCAGTAACTCTGTTGGTATTAGCATCGAAGTTTACGGCGGTGTCGCCCTGAGGATCCTTTCCGAACTCATAGTCCTTGCCGGGGAGAATCGCGTTGAGGACGATTCCGACGAGAGCCGCCACCGCGAGTGCCGAGAGCTTCGTGAATCCGAGGTCTATGCTGCCGCCTTCGATGCCGTAGTTGATGCCGATGCCGAGCACGAGTATTATCGCCGCGATGATGACGTTGCGTGATGCCGTGAAATCTACCTTGTTCTCAACGACGTTGCGCACGCCGACCGCCGAAATCATTCCGTAGAGAATCAGCGAAACTCCGCCGATTGTCGCCGCCGGCATCGCGCTTATGAGAGCCGAGAACTTCGGACAGAACGAGAAGAGGATTGCGAAGCCTGCCGCGATTCTGATGACGCGCGGGTCATACACCCTTGTGAGATTCAGCACTCCCGTATTCTCTCCGTATGTCGTGTTTGCAGGCGCTCCGAAAAGAGATGCGAGCATCGTTGCCAGACCATCGCCTATGAGTGTACGGTGCAGCCCCGGATTTTCCAGGTAATTCTTGCCTGTCGTTGAGGATATGGCGCACATGTCTCCGATGTGCTCAATCATGGTCGCGAGCGCAATCGGCATTATCGTGATGATTGCGCTGATGAGCAGCTCCCAGTTCCTGGTGTCTCCGATTGCGAGCACCGTGCTGTCTCTATGGATTGGAAGCCCTATCCAGGCCGCTTCCTTCACGGCCGTGAAGTCGCACAGACCGCAGCATGCTGCAACTAAGTATGAACCGAGCACGCCGAGCAGAATAGGGACGATTTTGACCATTCCGCGTCCCCAGATGTTGCAGACCACTATGATTGCAATCGCGAGCAGGGCAATCCACCAGTTAGTCTGGCAGTTGCCTATTGCCGAACCCGAAAGAATCAGACCGATGCAGATGATGATAGGTCCTGTCACAACCGGAGGGAAGAACTTCATCACCTTCTTCGCTCCGAAAGCCGCGAACAGACCGGCGAGCGCGAAATATAAAAAACCTGCACAGGCGACGCCGATGCAGGCATAAGGCAGTGATTGTTCAGCCGAGAGTCCGAAGCCGCTTCCCATTTCGACCACGGAGAGGTAACCTCCGATGAAAGCGAACGATGAGCCTAAGAATGCGGGAACCTGTAACTTCGTGATGAGATGGAAGATGAGAGTGCCGATTCCTGCGAAGAGGAGGGTGGTGGATACCGGGAGACCTGTGATTGCAGGCACCAGGACGGTCGCGCCGAACATTGCAAACATGTGCTGTAGCCCGAGAGTGAGCATCTTTGGTTTGCCTAATGTCCTTGCATCATAAACCGGTTGTTGGTGGGTCTGTGATTTTGACATAGAAAAGATAAATTTACTAACCGGGCTGCAAATCTATACACAATTTTCGGTTCTGCAAAATAAACTTCCCGATTGTGCGTAACAATTTATTAACACCCTATGTTGATAAAAACATGCTATGCAGACCAATCTTTTGATGATTACGGAGATATGGAGAAACTTGGACATCCGCATGACTGCAAAAATGAAAGCACCACAAATGCGCCGAAAAAATAATTTTCGGAATACGGAAATGATGTTGTATCTTTGCTGTCCTTTTCGAAGGTTTCTTTGTTAGTGGTATTATATAGTGTTTAACGCGCGGCTTATGGAAAGCCGCAATTTTTTGTGTTCAATGAAGTACACAAGGGTATTCCGTCCTAAATTCTTTCATCTTTTTCAGAAAGGACGGTACAGCAAGGAGAGGTTTGTCTCCGATCTCATCGCGGGAATCATCGTCGGTATCATCGCCCTCCCGCTCGCAATCGCATTCGGAATCGCCAGCGGCGTGACTCCTCAGCAGGGGCTCATCACGGCAATAGTGGCGGGATTCCTGATTTCTGTCTTCGGCGGTTCGCGCTTCCTCATCGGAGGCCCCACGGGCGCGTTCATCGTCATTGTCGCCGGCATCGTCGCTCAGTACGGGATGGCCGGGCTCACGGTCGCCACGATTATGGCCGGAGTGATTCTGGTGGTGATGGGATTCTGCCGGCTCGGAACCATATTCCATTTCATACCGTACCCTATCGTCGTCGGCTTCACCAGCGGTATAGCCCTCACTATATTCTCGACGCAGATGAAGGATTTCTTCGGACTCACGGATGTCGCGGTGCCGGCCGGATTCATCCCGGAATGGATCTGTTATTTTCAGAACATCGGTAATATAGACTGGACGGAGACGGCTCTCAGCGTCGGCTGCCTCGCGGCAATCATCCTGTGGAACCGCTTCGGTAGCAAAAGGATACCTGGTGCTCTCATCGCGCTTCTCATAGGAACTGCCGCATCCGTGCTCCTGAGCAAATTCTTTGGAATCGAGTTCGCGACAATCGGCTCGAAATTTCCTGAACTTGCGAACGGGATTCCTCTTCCGAAGCCGACAATGCCGGATCTGAGCTTTGACGACGTCAAGAACCTCGTTTCCCCGGCTTTCACGATTGCCATACTCTGCGCTATCGAGTCCCTTCTTGCAGCGATGGTCGCGGACGGCGTCACGGGAAAACAGCACGATTCGAACACCGAGCTCATAGGGCAGGGAATAGCGAACATCGTAACCCCGCTTTTCGGTGGCATACCGGCTACAGGCGCTCTTGCAAGGACGATGGCAAGCATCAACAACGGCGCGCGCACCTCTGTCGCGGGCATCGTCCATGCCGCTGTGCTTCTGCTCATCTACCTCTTTCTGATGCCCTATGCCGTCTACATCCCGCTTGCGTGCCTTGCGTCGATTCTCGTGATTGTCGCCTACAACATGAGCGAGTGGCGCACGTTCCGCTACCTTCTCAAGGGAGATGCTCCCGATGTCGCTGTCCTTCTGATTACGTTCTTTCTCACGGTCATCGTCGACCTGACCGTTGCGATTGAGGTAGGCGTGCTGCTCGCGATTGTGCTGTTCGTCCGCCGTGTGATGCAGACATCGAGCGTGGAGGTGCTTGATCAGGCGCGGCTTGCCGCGACAGAGGATGACGAGAAGGCCAATCTTGAGGACACGGAATATCTCGATGTCCACAGGGGTGTTGAGGTGTATGAAATCAACGGCCCGTATTTCTTCGGTCTCGCGGCGCAGTCCGAGGAGTTTGAACAGAGGAAAAAGGCTGACACCTGCGTGAGAATCATCCGCATGAGAAAGGTTCCGTTCATCGATTCGACCGGTGTGAAGAACCTTCGCAACATCTGTGACATGGCTCGCAAGAGGGGGGTTCGCGTGATTCTTTCAGGAGTCCGTCCTCGGGTGATGCACACTCTTGAGAAGTTTGGAGTCGACAAGGAACTTGGCCGCGAGAACATCTACGGTCACATCATACCCGCTCTTGCCGCCGCCAACAGCATAGCCGACCGCAAGGCCGGGAGCAGGAGGGATGATGAACAGCTCTGACGGGAAAACAGTCTCTAAGAAGCTGTTTTAATTTTTTGTTCAGTTATTTTGAGATGTATTTTTGAGTCAGATTTTTTCGTTTTGAGAGGAGTTTAGCGGTGCTAAATGACGAGCGAAATGGGAAAATATGGCCAAAAAGACACCAAAAGAACGAACACATAAAAATAAATGTGAGAAAAATTAAAACAGCTTCTAAAAAGATCCGGTCTTATGAAAAGCAACAGCAGCATGCCGCTCAAATCGTGGCTGCCCCTTGTCGGGCTCACCTGCTCGACGTTCATATTCAACACCTCCGAATTCATCCCCATCGGCCTTCTGACCGACATCGCGGCTGACTTCTGCATGACAGAGGCTCAGGCGGGGATGCTCATATCGGTCTACGCCTGGGTAGTCATGCTCCTTTCGCTGCCCCTGATGATACTCGCATCGCGGATAGAGCTTCGTCGGCTGCTTCTTTGTCTGATCGGCTTTTTCTCCGCATTTCAGGTGATGTCGTTCCTTTCGTCCGGCTACTGGATGCTGATGGCTTCCCGGATAGGCGTCGCATGCACCCATTCTATTTTCTGGTCCATAGTCTCGCCCGTGGCGGTCAAGATTGTCTCAGACGAACACAGGCCGCTGGCACTGGGGATGATAGTCACGGGCTCGTCCATTGCGATGATTCTCGGAATGCCGCTCGGGCGCGTCATCGGGCTGCACATCGGCTGGCGGATGACTTTTCTGAGCATAGGTCTTTTCGCCTTCGCAACCTTTCTCTATCTCCTGTTTGTCCTGCCCAAGGTTCAGAGCGACGGCGGATTTTCGCCCCGCCGGCTGCCGGAACTTTTCCGCAACAGGGCTCTCGCCGGACTGTTCCTCTTCACCGCGCTTTATGCCGGCTCATACTACACCTGCTACAGCTACATCGAACCGTTTCTTAAACAGGTCGTCGGAATGTCTGACGAGCTTGTGACAGCGTCCCTGATGATTTTCGGAGGAGCCGGTCTTGTCGGAAGCTTCCTTTTCTCGAAATACTACCGATGCAACAGCCGCCTGTTCACGACGCTTGTGATGGTGTCGATTACGGCGAGTCTCATGCTGTTCTATCCTCTTTCGTTCAGTCACCTCGCGCTCATTCTCCTCTGTGTGTTTTGGGGCATAGCCGGCACTGCCTACAACGTGTCGATGCAGGACGAAGTCATCAACCTTACGGCAGAACATCCCGAATCCACCGCCGTGGCAATGTCGATATTCTCGGGAATATTCAACATGGGCATAGGCTGCGGCTCGTTCGCCGGCGGCCTCGTCTGCACCTACTTCTCACTGAGATACATCGGTTACGCGGGCGGCATTCTCGCCGCCCTTGCGCTGCTCTACTGGCTTCTGCGCCTCTCCGGCCTCTTTGAAAGAGCGAGATAATGCAAAAATGACTATCTTTGCGGAGTTTGTGCCCATTTCCGATAAAGAAGGATAACCATATAATAATATACACAATGACTGTTCTGAAGAAAAAGGCGAAGCTCACGGCCGTGTGCGCATTCCTGAGCCTCTTTACGCTTGTAGCCTACCACATTCCGTTCTTTACCGTGGCGGCATCGAAGCTTGAGGGAACGTGGAGGACTGTTCTCGTTATGGCCTCACTTGTGCTGCTGGTGACTGCCATAAGTTATTTCTTTTACTACCTTGTGCTTTGGCTCGGGCGTGTCGTCGGGAAGTGCATAGTCGCTTTCACGTTCATCGGCAATGCCACAGCCCTCTATTTTATAAACACCTATGAAGTCGTGATTGATGACGCGATGATGGGAAATGTCTTCAACACACGCTTTTCCGAGGCGTCCGGATTCTTCAGCGCCGGGGCGGTGATGTACCTCTTCTTTCTCGGCATACTTCCGTCCGTCTATCTTTTCGTGAGGAAGGTTGACTATGGCTCGTTCCGCCGGTTCAGCGCCAATGTCGGGGGCTCGTTCGGAGTGATTGCCCTCCTTGCGCTCGCGAACTTTCCCCATTGGTCCTGGGTGCACGTCAATTCCGGGCCGCTTGGCAGCTATATGATGCCGTGGTCATACGTTTTCAATTCCGTACGTTATCAGAACTCCGCCCGTAAGCGCAACCGCGAGGAAATCAGGCTTCCCGATGCAGTGTTCACCGACAGCACGAAGACTGTCTGCGTGCTTGTCATAGGAGAGTCCGCACGGCGCGACCACTTCTCCCTTTACGGATATTCCCGCGAGACGAACCCTCTGCTGAAAGATGACGGAGCGGTGGCTCTGCCGGCAGTCTCGGCGGCGACATACACGACGGCCGGTGTAAAGGCAATTCTGGACTACGCTCCGACAGACAAGCTCTATGAACCTTTGCCGAGCTATCTTTCACGTGCCGGTGCCTATGTCGTGTGGCGCACGAGCAATTGGGGCGAACCTCCGCTTCATGTGAACGAGTATCAGACTGTTGATGCTCTCCAAAAACTTTATCCCTATGCGGATGGACGCTATGATGGGATTCTCCTTGAAGGACTCTCTGGGCAGATTCTTTCTTCCGGCAACAGCAAAGTGTTCATTGTCATACACACCAGCACGAGTCATGGTCCCGACTACAGCACTCGCTATCCTGCCGACTTCGAGAAGTTTACCCCTGTAAGCAGAACTGCGGAGATGTCCAAGGCAGATCCTGCCGAGCTCATCAACGCGTATGACAATTCAATTCTGTATACAGACTTTCTGATACACACAGCCATATCTGAGCTTAAGGCTTTGCCGGAAGACTGGCGCCGCTGCCTGATTTACGTCTCGGACCATGGCGAGTCGCTCGGCGAAAATGGACTGTTCATGCACGGTGTGACGCGCGCGTTGGCTCCGAAGGAGCAGCTTGAGATACCGTTCATTGTCTGGACTCCTTGGGTGGGGCAGAGCCTGAAATCGGGAGTGCACTCCGCTGAGCAGTACAACGTGTTTCACAGCGTGATGCACTTTCTTGGGGCGGACAGTGAGATATATGATGAGAATATGAATATATTCAGATGAGCAGTGCATTATTTATCATAAATCCCATATCGGGAAAGGGGCGGAAGGACAAGATTCTTGCTGCGCTGAAGGATGCTGGCCACAGGGCCGTGGTCACGGAATATGCCGGGCAGGCGGAAACTCTTGCACATGAGGCGCCGGAAGACATTGTCGTTGCAGTAGGCGGGGACGGCACCGTCAATGAAGTTGCCCGCGGGCTGCTTGGCACGGGGAAGACGCTTGGCATACTTCCTTGCGGCAGCGGGGATGGCCTTGCTCGCTGCCTCAATATCAGTCATGACATATCCAAATCTCTGAAAATCATTGAGAGCGGGAAGACTCACCCGCTCGATGTCGGGTATGTGAACGGGAAACCATTCTTTTCTGTCTGCGGTGTCGGTTTCGATGCGGACGTGAGCAGGATGTTCGCGCTTTCCGGAAAGAGGGGCGTGACGACCTACATCACGAAGGCTCTTGAACTATGGAAGACTTTCCGGCCGGAGACATACACGATTAGCATTGACGGCAAGGAATGGACTCAGGATGCCGTCCTTGTCACTGTCGGCAACTCGAATCAGTGGGGGAACGGGGCGAAGATTACCCCTCGCGCCGACTGCGGCGACGGAATGCTTGACGTGACTGTCCTTGACATGTTCCGCAGTGTTGAGATACCGCACCTTGCGGCCATGCTGATGGAGGGACATTGCGACGATTGTCGTCAGGTGCACTGCTATCGTGGCCGGCATATCGTCATTTCCAGAACCTCTTCCGGCCCAGCCCATTTTGACGGAGACTGGTTTTATGCCGACGAGGTGCTTGACATTTCCGTAAGTCCGTCGGCGCTCAGGATTTTGGTACCTTAGCTTGCCTTGAAGCGGAATGTGGACTTGCAGATTAAAAATATATGTGTAACTTTGCAGTCCCTTCGGGGAAATCATGACTGCGGATGTGTTGTAATTGGTAGCCAAGCCAGACTTAGGATCTGGTGCCGTGAGGCGTATGGGTTCGAGTCCCTTCATCCGCACAGAAAAGCCCTCTTAATCATTTGATTATGAGGGCTTTTTCTTTACTTGAGGTGTACTGTCGACAAGACTTGTGGCTCATTGTTCTGTTGAGACGCGTCTTCCTTGTTTTCCTCCTGTCCGTCAAGTTCTTTCTGTTCCTCCTCGCTCAACGGGACCACGTCCTCGTCCACGGCGGCGACATAGCCCGTCTCTTCTTTCTGGCGGCGGATTGCGTCCTGACTTTCGCCGATGGCGACTGCCTGCTCCACGCCGGTTTCAAAAACGTTGCGGATTGAATTGGAAAGATTCAGCTTCGACTCGTCAATGGTCTTGGTGAAGACCGGTATGCTGCCGGCATTCTTGTACTTGGCCTTTCCGAGACGGAACTTGAGGTTGTTGAAATCGCTGCCGTAGAGGTCGACACCGAAGCGGAACACGAGCGGCGACTTTATGACCGAGATGTGGTAGCGGAACGACATGTCGAGATTCTGGATGCCGCTCATCGCTAGTTCATAGCGGTCTACGTCGACAATGAACGGGAACACCTCTAATCTGTTGTCGCTGATTTGCCCCTCAACTGACATCGAATTTATTTTGAGGTCTCCCTTGTTCTTGAATTTGAGGAGCTTCGTGATTTTCCTCAAATCCTCGTCCTGCGCGAGCGAGAGATCCTTGCCGCCGATGCGCATGATCCCCCTCATGGTCGGCATAATGAAATTCATGTTCGTGTCAAGGTCGGATGTCCCGGCAAGCTCGCAGTTGAGCAGACCGTCGAACGAACTGAGCATGGGCACGAGTTCCTTAATTTGAGGCACCATGCTGAAGACTTCGCCGGCCGTCAGGTCCACAAGGCTGAGATTGAACCCGGTCTTTATGTTGGTCTTGCTGCGCGTGGCGTAGAATCCCTCGAAAAACAGGTTTCCCATGTTTGCCGCCGCCACGGTGTTGTATATCTGCACGCAGCGTTCCTTCATCCTGACGTTGCAGTTGATCCAGTCTATGACCATGTTCGCGTAGCTTATGTCATAACCTTCGACCGTGACGTCGGCTATGATGTTTGCCGGCACCACGAGAAGGCCTCCTGCGGTTGAGTCCGCCTCCTCGGAATTCATTTCCGTGACGGCCGCTTCAAGATACTCGCTGTCACTCACCTCGGAAGTCCCGCTGACCTCTCCTCCAGCCTTCTGCCCGGCGGCGTATGCGGCAAGCAGCTCGTTGCAGTCCAGTTTGTTGGCCACGAGCTTTATGTCAGCCTTGACCGGTCCGTGGCCGAGCACGGCTCTCCTGAGCCCGGTGAGGCTTCCGCTGATGTCGAGATCGGAGTTTCCTGAAGTCAGGCAGACGTTCTTGAGGCTGATGTCATTGTTGCTGAAATCAAGCCGGACGTCCGAGACAGTGTTGCGCAGCGGCAGCAGAGCCGTCACTATGCGGGCTTTCCCGAGTGAAAGCGCCCCCTTTATGCCCCATTCCCGGAAATATCTTTTCATCGTGCCGTCAAGACTGAAACTGAAGTCCTGTTTCATCCAGTCCTCTTCTTTCAGCCATTCTGGCAACTTCTCCGAACTGAGCATGTTGCGTCGGGCCACCTTGAACAGGGAGTCACGCGGAACGTCCGGATAGACGCGCGCGAGCGAATCCAGTCGTCTTTCTCGTCTCTGGCTGCGGCTCGCGGCATCGTTTTTCTGTGCCGACGCGCTGATGTTCACTCCCGTGGCGAACACCCTGCCTTCGGAGCTCTTGGCCCTCATGGCCTTGTTCGCGCTGCTGAACGAGAGCACAGGGATGCTCGTGTTACCGCCTTTGTGCGTGATTCTGAATGTATTGTCCGTTCCCTTGATGCCGAATGATGCGTCGTCACCGTCCTTCAGCGAGAGGAGGCTTCCGGTGAAATGCCCTATCATAGGATAGAACATAGTGGAGTCCTTGCGGCTGAGTATTCCGGCATCGTTTGTCATGACCAGCTTCATCTCCCTGCCCTTGAAATCCAATTCTTTGCCGTAGAGTGCCCGCACCGTGTCCACGCTGACGTTGAGTTCCAACACCCTTGACTTCCTCTTTTGTTCCTCATCGACCTTGCCCCTCTTCGTGATGAGGCAGAAGTTCAGGGAATCGACATAAACGTCAATGCTGTCCTTCGCGTCCGTAAGGTGCAGCCTGTCAGCGTTCAGATCAACGTCGATGTTCGCCTCCGGCAGCCTGTAGAGGTCAAGCTGCGACATTCTCACGCTGCCTTTTGCCTTTCCTCCGAGCGTCCCGGAAGCACTGAGCCCTAGACTGTCCGGCAGCATCGCCGTGATGTCGTCGAGCCTTGAGCTGAAAACGATATCCGGCTTCAGCAGAATGTCATCTCCAAGCACATCCATGATGCCGAGTGAACCGTCGAGACGGGTTGTCCCGAGCAGGTAGAGGCAAATGTCCGACAAGTTGAGGTTATACCGTCCATTGTCATCCGTAGATATTTCCCCTTCGAGCTCTACGTCTCCCGAAAAGCCGTCAACGCTCATCTTTGACTTGGGAATGGAGAACAGCCCGCTAAGAGCCGGAAATCGCGAACCGTCATAGGCATAATGCCCGTCTGCCACAAGCATCGCGGAAAACTTCGCGTCTGTCTCGACTGCGGATGCGTCCTTGCTGACTATTTTCCCGTATTTCTCAATAAGCTTCGACAGTTCAAGCTCCATGGTGCTCATCGTCGCATTCACGTACAGCCTGTCTGAAAACAGACGCGTCTTGCCAGAAAGGACAAACGGGATGAACGCCACCGTTCCGTCTATCTTCGGAAAGTCAAATGCCGGCACAGTGTCCCTGACGGCCTCCACCTCTCCGCAGAGGCTCAACGGTACTTCTAACCGCCCCCATTCTTTCGTGCCTACATGCGCCCTGGACTCAATGTCTACGTGTATGTGGCCGCCCTTGCGCCCGTCGATGTGCAGCCTGTCGATTCCTGCAATAAGCGTGTCGCTTGCCATCCTTCCTGCCGCGAACAGGCTGTCCACCTCAAGCTCTATCTTCCTGTTCCTGCTGAAATCCGAACTTAGCCGCCCTGCAAAAGACATATCCTTCAGGGTTATGAACGCGCTCAGCGTGTCCCTGGCATTGGAATACACGATTGTAGGCCTTTCGCTCAGCCTGATTTTCCCGAAGGCTATGCGAGGCAGGCTGGAGCCCCCTTCCGAGGCGGTGCTGTCTGCATCGGAGGCATTGTCTTCGCCTGCCATTATGTCCCAGTTCGATGAACCGTCCCTGTAGGTGTGCGCAAAAATTCTTGGTTTTGAGAGAGTTATAGACGGTATGTCGAGTTTCCATGCGAGCAGTCCGAAAGGGTTGACCCTCACGTCGAAGCGGTCGAACACCGCCAGCGTGTCATTCGGCACAGTCCCCGGCGCCGCGTTGTCGCTGCCCTGTCCCGCCGCGGCTTTCCCGCGTCCCATGAACTGCACGGGCATGTCCATCCCGATGAGACCGTCAAACCTCTCGTGAGCGTATGTCACGGCGCAGTCCTCCATTTTCAGCTCGACGTCCGGAAACGCCCGGAACATAGATATCCCTATATTCCGAAAACTGAGTTCCGCGTCCACATATTCCCCAGCATATTTTTTCACAATCCCCGTCAGGACAGCCGGAGACAGCACAATCTGAAGAATGCCGAGCACGGCAATCCAGACCCCGAGCACCCATCCGCATGCCTTCAGGACGATTTTCCACACTTTTTTCTCTTTCTTCGTGTCCCTCTCCGAATTTTTCGCATTTTCAGAGACATTCTCCTTTTCCATAATTATAATATAGTATTCTTCCCTTACATTTTCCTGCAGTCGTTTCCGCGACATTTCGCGAAAACGCGTGCAAATTTAGTAAAACTAACCCATACAACATATTTGTTTTTATGCTAAATTTGCGGCCGAATGGAAGCCCGGGTGTCCGGCAGCCAGAAATACGATAAATTTGAAACAGATGGACGAATCATTTGTGTTTGACAATTATGTGACGGGGCGCGCATTCGTCGGCAGGCGTTCAGACTGTACGGCGCTTGGAAACCTTGTCGCGAGTCATGAGAATGTGTGCATATACGGGGGGCCGAAGAGCGGGAAAACGTCTCTGATGCACCAGACCCTGATAAATCTTCAGACTTCCGGCGTCAGCGTTTCGGTGCCGATGTGCGACCTTTCAGGAGTGCGTACGGCCGGGGAGTTCGTCACGGTTCTGGTATGTGCAGTAATGAAGCAGTTCTGTGATGGCCCTTCGGATTATGAGGGCTTTATCGGACATTATCTTGCGGGTACCAACTTCGGATTTGACGAGACCCTATACGAAGATTTCGGAAAATTGGCAATTCTCCGTGGGGATGTTTCCGCTGCGGATATGACCTCTGCGCTCAGCCTTCCGTACAGTGTCGCGTCCGACCGCTCGTGCAGCATTTGTGTTGTTTTGGACGAGTTTCAGAATGTTTTGGAGATCAATGGCTTTGAATCCATTTTGAAAGAAATGGAACGGATTGCCACCGAAAATGCGGCTTCAGGAGCAAGCTATGTGTTCTGTGGCTCTGCCGTGAACGCGATGAAATGGATATTCGAGTATCGGAAATATTTCTTCCGCAATGTGGCGGTCATCCCGATGTCACAGATCAGCGAACAGGATGTGATTGAGCACATTGTCGCCGGATTCCGCCCGACCGGGAAGGTGATAGAGAAGGATTTGATACAGATGCCTTATCGTGTGTTCCGCGGAAACATGTGGTATCTGAACCAGATGGCCTTTCTGTGCAACGCGCGCGCGATAGGATATATAAATGAGCGCACGATTGCAGAGGCAGTGGAAACGGTTATTTCTCTCAATGTCCCGAGGTTCAGGATGATTGTCGGCGATCTGACAGTGTTTCAGCTGTCTTTTCTCAAGGCGGTGCTTCGCGGCGAGACCCGTTTCAGCGCATCGGACGTCATCGAAAAATATGACCTGCATTCCTCCGCGAACGTAAAGAGGGTTCGTGATGCGCTGATGAAGAAGGAGATACTGACATTCACGGAGAAGGACGAGCCTGTGGTGATTGACCCTCTGTTTGAATACTGGTTCAGGCGGGAAATGCTGTGAAAAATATTTTGAAATAAGAATAATATTCGTATCTTTGCACGCTCAAAAGAAAAAGGGGGTGATTTACAAATGATTATAGTACCTGTTAAGGAAGGCGAGAACATCGAGAAGGCACTCAAGAAGTTCAAGAGGAAATTCGAGAAGACCGGAGCAATCCGCGAGCTGCGTGCCAGAAGAGAGTTCGAGAAACCGTCCGTGAAGGCAAGGAAGGCGAAGATGAAGGCCATCTACGTTCAGCATCTGCAGCTTCAGGACGAGCAGTAATTGCAAATTTTATTTTATGGCTGACAAGCTCCACGAAGAGCCGGTGCAACGAGTCCGGCCGCTTGCAGTTGAAACGCGGAACCTGTCCGGGAGGGCAGTTCCAAAATTTTATAAAACAATATGTACGCAATCGTAGAAATTGCAGGTCAGCAGTTTAAGGTTGAAGCTGGCAAAGAAATTTTCGTGAACCGTCTTGCGGAGGCTACAGGCACTGCAGTCGAGTTCAGCAAGGTGCTTCTTATCGACAACGACGGTGACGTCAAGGTCGGTGCACCGTATGTGGAGGGCGCCGTTGTGAAGGCTACCGTCCTCGACGATTCCTGCAAGGGCAAGAAGGTTCTTGTCTTCAAGAAAAAACGTCGCAAGGGGTACCAGAAGTGCAATGGTCACCGTCAGTATCTTTCAAAAATCCAGATCAACGAGATCGCTTAATTTAGAGGAGAATCAATTATGGCACATAAAAAAGGCGTCGGTAGTTCAAAGAACGGTCGTGAGTCAGAAAGCAAACGACTTGGCCTCAAGAAATTCGGTGATCAGGCTGTAAAGGCAGGCAACATCCTCGTACGTCAGAGAGGTACGGTTCATAATCCGGGTCTCAATGTCGGCATGGGTAGGGATCACACCCTTTACGCGCTGATTGACGGAAAGGTAAAGTTCTGCAAGAAGGCAGAGAACAAGTCATTCGTCTCGGTTGTTCCTTTTGAGAACTAACTCGGGGATTGTATGCTTTGGAATAGTGGGTTGTTGCTCCGAGTTGAGTGACAACCCATTTTTGAATTTTGTGAGAAAAAGCAATCTGCTGCGTTGGGCTTCGATAATTGAAATCCTCACAACCATCAGGTTGCTGCGGTATTCATCTGCACCATCCGCCTTGCATCTTATCTTTTTCTCATCAAAATTCTCTCAGAAATAATAAAGAAATGTTTTAAAATTTAGTGATATGCTTACACTTAAGTTGCTTCGTGAACAGCCGGAGTATGTGATTAAGAAACTGGCTGTGAAGAATTTCGATGCGAAGGAAATCGTGGAGAAAATCAATGCTCTTGACGCTGACAGACGCGCATTGCAGACTGAACTTGACAGCTGCCTTGCCGAGCAGAAGAAGATGGCCGCAATGATCGGCTCTCTCATGAAGGAGGGAAAGAAGGAGGAGGCTGAGGGCGTGAAGTCCGAGGTTGCCGCCCTCAAGACCCGTTCCGGCGAGATTGACGCGAAGGCGCAGAAGACTCAGGAAGAGCTTATGTCTTTGATGGTTCTTCTTCCGAACATACCGTGCGACGCCGTGCCAGAGGGCAAGACCGCTGCGGACAATGTCATCGTGAAGATGGGCAACGAGATTCCGGATCTCGGACCGGACGCGCTTCCTCACTGGGAGCTTGCGAAGAAGCTGGACATCATTGACTTCGACCTCGGAGTGAAGCTTACCGGAGCCGGATTCCCTGTCTATAAGGGCAAGGGCGCACGCCTCCAGAGGGCGCTCATCAACTATTTCCTCGACATCAATACCAAGGCCGGCTATCTTGAGGTTGAGCCTCCTGTGATGGTGAACGAGGCATCCGGATTCGGCACTGGCCAGCTTCCTGACAAGGAGGGGCAGATGTACCATGCCACGGTTGACAACTTCTATCTCGTCCCTACCGCCGAGGTGCCTGTCACGAACATCTACCGCGACGTGATTCTCGGAAACAACGATTTCCCTGTGAAGATGACGGCATACACCCCTTGCTTCCGTCGTGAGGCTGGTTCATACGGAAAGGATGTGCGCGGACTCAACAGGCTTCATCAGTTCGACAAGGTTGAGATTGTGCGCATCG
>ERZ808246.318-NODE-318-length-42606-cov-17.903199_pt1 | contig 42606 bp, 36 predicted proteins | sample MGYA00521083_ERZ808246 | MGnify/ENA primary metagenome ERZ808246 (study PRJEB31516, sample SAMN03275577) | gut metagenome | biome: mammalia-associated habitat; material: feces | host: Papio cynocephalus | place: Kenya | collected 2012-07-07 ...
ACAAAACGGGGAAATATTCCGTTTCAGGAGCCGTTGTACCCCGATTGTTTTGTCTGTGGAATACAGAGAATGAGAGGAGGCTACCGCGTGGATAACCGTCCCATCGGCGTATTCGATTCCGGGCTTGGCGGGCTGACCGCCGTGCGCCGGCTGACCGAGATGATGCCGCAGGAGGATATTGTCTATTTCGGCGATACCGGCCGCGTGCCCTACGGCAACCGCAGCCGCGAGATCATCCGGCGTTATGCAGCGGAGGACTGTGCTTTTCTGCTGCGTCAGCAGGTAAAAATGATCATTGCCGCATGCGGCACCGTCAGCTCGGTTGCCAGCGATATTCTATCCGAACTGCCCGTGCCGGCCATCGGTGTGGTGCAGGCCACCGCGGCAGCGGCCGTACAGGCCACCGTCAGCCGCCGGGTGGGGGTGATCGGCACCGCCACCACCATCCGTTTCGGCTCCTTTGAAAAAGCAATGCATGCCATTGACCCGGCTATCCGGATCACCGCTGAGGCCTGCCCCATGCTGGTGCCGCTGGTTGAGACCGGCTGGATCGACTCGGCCGACGAGGTGGCTGTGGCCACGGTTCGGCGCTATATGCAGCCGATCCGCGAGGCCGGAGTTGATACGCTGATCCTTGGCTGTACCCACTTTCCGCTGCTGGCACCGATCATCGGCCGGGAGCTTGGGGAGAGCGTTACACTGATTGATTCCGGACGGGAAACCGCCATCGCCTGTGCCAGGGTGCTGGAAAGCAGCAGCAGCCGCGCCGGGCGGGAAACCGCCGGGCACTGCCGCTTTTTCGTTTCCGACCGGCCGCAGGGCTTTTCACAGGTGGCAGAGACCTTCCTCGGCCGCAGCGTGCACGAAGAAGTGGCTTTGGTCCTGCCGGAAGCATTAACAAAGGAAGGCGTAAACGAATGAAAGCATTGATCCGCATTGTCGGCACACAAAAGCTGGAGGAGCAGGAGCCGGACACCCTGGAGTTGACCACCACCGGCACGCTGGAGCAGGGCCGGGAGGGCTGGAGACTTTCCTACCAGGAGACGGACGCCACCGGGCTGAGCGGCACCCTGACCACCCTGCATATCACCCCGCAGCGCGTTACACTGGAGCGCACCGGCGCCAATGCCAGCCTGCTGGTGCTGGAAAAGCACCGACGACACCATAGCAACTATGCCACACCCTATGGCATGCTGGATCTGGGCACCTATGCAAACGAGCTGTCCTATTCGCTCAATGAAGCAGGCGGCGAACTGCATTTCAGCTATACGCTCGGCTTCAACGGCGGAATCAATTCGGTTCATACCGTCCACATTACCGTACAGGAGGATAAAACACCATGTCCCATATCGTAAAAGACACAGAAAAGCAGCTGCGCAGCTGCATTGAGGCGGCATTTCAGGCGGCGGTGGCCGCAGGCACGCTGCCGCAGGGCGAGCTGCCGTCCTACGCCATCGAGGTGCCGGGCGACCGCACACACGGTGACCTGGCGGTAAACGCCGCCATGGTCTCCGCCAAGGCGCTGCACTGCGCCCCCCGCAAGATTGCTGAGGCGCTGACGGCCGAGCTGTCGCTTGCCGGCACCTATTTCGAAAAGGTGGAGGTCGCCGGCCCCGGCTTTATGAATTTCTTTCTCTCCCCCGCCTATTATGCCGCGGTGGTATCCGAGGTGCAGCAGGAGGGCGAACACTACGGGCGCTCGGAGCACGGCGCCGGCCGCAAGGTGATGGTGGAATATGTCTCCGCCAACCCGACCGGCCCCATGCACATGGGCAATGCCCGCGGCGGTGCCCTTGGCGACTGCCTGGCCTCAGTGCTGGATGCCGCCGGGTACAGCGTATGGCGGGAATTCTACATCAACGATGCCGGCAATCAGATTGAAAAATTTGGTCTGTCGCTGGAGGTGCGGTATTTGCAGCGCTTCCTCGGCGAAGAGCAGGTGCCGCTGCCGGAGGATGCCTATCACGGCGATGATATCAAGGAGCACGCCGCCGCCTTTGCTGAAAAATACGGCGACCGGTATGTACAGGCGGATGCCGCTGAGCGGCGTCAGGCGCTGATCGACTATGCCCTGCCGCTGAACATCGCCAAAATGAAAGCGGATATGGCCAAATACCGCATTCAGTACGACCGCTGGTTCACCGAATCCACCCTGCATGAGGATGGAGAACTGCAGCAGGTGATTGATATTCTGACCGAAAAGGGACTGACCTATGAAAAGGACGGCGCCCTGTGGTACAAGGCCGGCGAATATGGCCAGAAATACCAGCCCAAAAAGCACAAAACCAAAGAGGGCGAGGAAGAAGGCATCAAAGACGAGGTGCTGGTGCGCGCCAACGGTAACCCGACCTATTTTGCTGCCGATATTGCCTACCACCGCAACAAATTCATGCGTGGATACGAGACACTGATTGATGTCTGGGGTGCCGACCACCACGGCCATGTGGCGCGGATGAAAGGCGCCATGGACGCCGTCGGACTGGATGGAGACAAGCTGAAGATCGTCCTGATGCAGCTGGTTCGGCTGGTGCGCAATGGCGAGATCGTGCGGATGTCCAAGCGCAGCGGCAAAGCCATTCAGCTTAGCGACCTACTGGACGAGGTGCCGGTCGATGCTGCCCGCTTCTTCTTCAACCAGCGCGAAGCCAACACCCAGATGGAGTTTGACCTCGGTCTGGCCATTGAGCAATCCTCCTCCAACCCGGTATATTATGTGCAGTATGCCCATGCCCGTATCCACTCCATCTTCCGTAAGCTGCGCGCTGAGGGGGTCGAGGTGGAAAAGGCCACGGCCGACCAGCTGGCTCTGCTCACGGCCCCGGAGGAACGCGAGCTGATCCGGCATCTCTCCTCCCTGGAAAAGACGGTGGTGGACTGCGCGGAAAGCCTGGATCCCTCCGGTCTGACCCGGTACGCCATGGAGCTGGCCACCCTGTTCCATAAATTCTACAACAGCTGCCATGTCTCCGGTGTGGAGCATGACCTGACGGTTGCCCGGCTTTCTCTGTGCGATGCGGTGCGCATTGCGCTGAAAAATGTGCTGACAATGATGAAGATTGATGCGCCGGAGAGCATGTGACCGATAAATAATGAAAACCCGGCTTGCCAAAATGGCAAGCCGGGTCTTTTGTTCACTTATAGGGGTTATTCGCCCTTTAACAGGGCGCGGTAAAGACGGATATACTCATTGGCCGAGCGTCCCCAGCTGAAGTCCTCCGCCATGCAGCGCTGCCGCAGCTCCGCAAAGAATTCCGGATTGCGGTAGGCGCCGAGCGCGCGGTCGATGGCGCCAAGCATATCGTTGGCATTGTAGCTTTTGAAGGTGTAGCCGAAGCCGCCCTCATCCCCACAATCCCGGATGCTGTCCTTCAGGCCACCGGTCTCCCGCACCACCGGCACCGTGCCGTAACGGCACGCCACCATCTGCGACAGGCCGCACGGCTCACTTTTCGATGGCATAAGGAAGATATCGGCGCCGGCATAGATCTTCCGCGCCAGCTCCGGCACAAAGCCCACACAGTAGCGGCACTTATCCGGATAGCGCTGCTGCAGCTCACGGAAATAGTTCTCATAGATCCACTCGCCGGAACCAAGAATGACCAGCTGTACATCCCGCTGCAGCAGATCATCGGCAATATACTTGACAAGATCCAGCCCCTTATGCGAGGCCAGCCGGGTGACCATGCCGATCATCGGCACATCCGGCCGCTGCGGCAGCGACAGGCGCTCCTGCAGCGCCTGCTTATTGGCTGCCTTGCCCTCCTCCACCGTCTTGGCAGAATAATTGCGGTAGATCTCCGGATCGGCAGCCGGGTCATAGCTGTCGGTATCAATGCCATTGAGGATGCCGCTAAGCTTCCAGCGGCGCGCCTGCAATATGGGATCCAGCCCCCAGGAATACCAGGGATCCAGGATCTCGCCGGCATAGGTGGGGCTGACCGTGGTCACGCGGTCGGCCGTCTCGATGCCGGCCTTCATATAGTTGACACAGCCATCGTATTCCACCAGCTGACGGCAGCTCTGCGGAATACCGACCACATCCTCCAGCAGCTCCATGCCGTATTTGCCCTGGTACTGGATATTGTGGATGGTAAACACCGTCTTGATCCCCTGATAGCCATCACGGGTAGCGTAAAACAGGCTGTAATACAGCGGGATAAGTGCTGCCTGCCAATCGTTGGCGTGGATCACATCCGGGCGGAAGCCGATATAGGGCAGCATCTCCAGCACCGCGCGCGAGAAGAAGGCAAAGCGCTCAGCATCATCATAATGGCCGTACATGCCCTGCCGCTTGAAATAATACTGATTATCCAGCAGATAATAGATCACGCCGTTGACCTTGGCCTCAAACACACCGCAATACTGCCGCCGCCAGGCCACCGGCACTGACAGACTGGTCAGAAAGGTCATGCTGCTGCGCAGCTCTGCCGGGATGCACTCATACAGCGGCATAACCACACGGCAGCCAATCAGCCGCTGCCGCATGGCGTGCGGCAACGAACTGGAGACCTCCGCCAGACCGCCGGAGGCAGCAAAAGGCAGCGCCTCACTGGATGCAAACAAAACTTTCATAGAAAACCGTCCTCCTTTATCCGAAGTAAAGCCGCTCAGGGCACTTACACCACGCGGTCCTTCGCCACATACACGGGGTAACTCTCAAAGCCCTGCAGCGTGCGTCCCTCGCGGAACAGAACATTCTTATCCGCCACGATATATTTCAGCGTGCAGCCCCGTTCCACCGTACCGTCCTGCATCACCACGCAGTTTTCCAGCTCGGCATCCCGGCAGATCGTCACGCCGCGGAAGATCACGCAGTTTTTCACCGTTCCGTCGATGTGCGCACCGTCCGCCACCAGCGAATCGGTCACATCAGCGTGCAGACCATACTGTGTGGGTGCACAGTCGCGCAGCTTGGTATATACCGGGCGGTTCTTGGGAAAGAGCTGCTGGCGCACCGCCGGATCCAGCAGAGCCACATTCGCCTTGAAGTAGCTATCCATAGAATAGATCGGCATAACCAGCTCCGGCACATCGTAGCAGTGGATATGCAGATCCTGCAGACGGCTCTGCAGGATATCCCGCTCAAAGTGGTACTGGTTGCGGGCAACCGCCTCATCGACCGTGCGCACCAGCCAGTCCTTGCTCATGATGTAGATACCGATACCATAGCGTTGCTCGGTATCGGATACGCGGCCGATCAGCATATCCGTCACACGGCCGGCGGCATCGGTGCGCACCTGCGGAATATCCGGCAGCGAGGGAACCTCACCGCTGCGGCAGGCCATGGTCACATCCGCACCGCTGTTCAGGTGCGCCTGTATCATCTTATCAAAATCCAAGCTGCCGACCATATGGCAATCGGAGAGGATCACCAGCTCCTCCTTGGAATGGCTGAGGAAGGACTCCACATCCCGCAGGGAGCCGACACGCCCCTGATATTTTGCGTCATCGCTGCTGCGCGGCGGCAGGAAGAACAGCCCCTCATTTTTACGGGAAAGATCCCACGCCTTACCGGAACCAATGTGATCCATCAGCGACTGGTAATAGCTCTTGGTGATCACGCCAACCTTGGATATGCCGGCATTGACCATATTGGAGAGCACAAAATCGATCAACCGGTAGCGGCCGCCGAAAGGTACCGAGCCCATGGAGCGGATTGCCGTGCACTCGCGCAGAGCATCGTCGTACATATTGGCAAAGATCAGACCCAACGCTGCATAGTTACGCATGGCTGCTCACCTCCTCCGCCTGTACATCTTCTTCAACCATGGCCTTGGCCGGCACCTGTGCGCCGGCGCCGATGTGGATACCGGAGGCCACCACGGCCACCCCCCACTTGCGCAGATCGGCACAGGTTTCGGGACTTTCCCCTACCTGGGCGTTTTCGCCAACCTCTACATTCTCCGCCAATATGGCATACTGCACCTTGGCGCCGCGCCGCACCACCGTGCCGGGCATCAGGATGGAGTTGACGATCTCCGCCCCCTCCTCGATCGTGACACCGGCGAAGATCACGGAGCATTCCACCTGCCCGCTGATATCGCACCCCTCTGTGATAAGGCTGTTCTGCACCGTGGCTGTCGGCGCCAAATACTGGGGCGGCATACCGGGATTGCGGGAATAGATCTTCCACTTGGGGTCAGACAGATCCAGCGGCACCTTCGGATTCAGCAGATCCAGGTTCGCCTCCCACAGACTCTCGATCGTACCGACATCCTTCCAGTAGCCGTCAAAGCGATACGCAAACATCGGCTCCCCAGCCTCCAGCATAGCCGGCAGCACATCCTTGCCGAAATCGTTATGTGACGCCGGATTCTGTTCATCCGCAATCAGATACTGCCGCAGCTTTTCCCAGGTAAAGATGTAGATACCCATGGAAGCCAGCGTGCTTTTCGGCACCTTGGGCTTTTCATCAAATTCATAAATGGAGTCGTCCGGGTTGGTATTCAGGATGCCGAAGCGGCTGGCCTCCTCCTTGGGCACATCCAGCACCGCAATGGTACAGGCTGCACCCTTGGCCTTGTGTGCCGCCAGCATCTTGCTGTAATCCATCTTATAGATATGATCGCCGGAAAGCACCAGCACATATTCCGGGTCATACCGCTCGATGAAATTGATATTCTGGTAAATGGCATTGGCCGTGCCCTTATACCAATCGGCGCCCTTATTGCGCTGGTACGGCGGCAGCACATGCACGCCCGCATCAATGCGGTCAAGGTCCCACGGCTGGCCGGAGCCGATATAGCCATTCAGCTCCAGCGGCTGGTACTGGGTAAGCACCCCCACCGTCTCAATGCCGGAATTGACACAGTTGGACAGAGGGAAATCAATGATCCGGTACTTGCCGCCATAGGGAACGGCCGGCTTGGCGATATGCCTGGTCAGCGCATACAGGCGGCTGCCCTGGCCGCCGGCCAACAGCATAGCCACACACTCTTGCTTACGAAACATGGACGGGTCTCCTCCTTGTTTTGGGTTCTTTTTTATTGGCTCCCGCGGCAGCCGTTTTGGCCGTTTCCGGCTCCTGTGGCTCCTGCGGCAGCGGCTTGCGCTTTTTGCAGTGCAGCAGCAGCACCGAAAGCGGCGGCAGCGTCAGTTCGGCAGACTGCTCCAGCCCGTGGAAAGGCTTCGCCTGCACCCGGATGTGCTCATTGCGCACATTGGTGCCGCCAAACTCGGCCAGATCGGAATTGAACAGTTCGGTCCATTCGCCGTACTGCGGCAGGCCGATGCGGTAGTTTTCCCGCAGAACCGGGGTGAAATTGCACACGGCAACCACCTCATTGCCATGCCGGTCGATGCGCCGGAAAGCGATCACGCTCTGCGCGTGGTCATCATTGGCGATCCACTGGAAGCCCTCCCAGGAAAAATCATTTTCCCACAGGGCGGGGGTATGCAGATACAGCTCATTGAGCGTGCGCACATAGTGGCGGGTCATCCGGTGGCTCTCGTAATCCAGCAGCAGCCAATCCAGGCCGCTGGCAAAATCCCACTCCTTGAATTGGCCGAATTCGCTGCCCATGAACAGCAGCTTTTTCCCCGGATGGGTCATCATATAGCCGAGGAACACCCGCAGGCCGGCAAATTTTTCTTCATAGGTGCCCGGCATCTTATTGATCAGGGAGCCCTTGCCGTGCACCACCTCGTCATGCGAGATCGGCAGAATGAAATTCTCGGAAAATGCGTACATCATGGAAAAGGTCAGCAGATCCTGGTTGCCCTTACGGAACAGCGGATCCATGGAGGTGTAGCGCAGCATATCGTTCATCCAGCCCATGTTCCACTTGTAATTAAAGCCCAGTCCGCCGTCTGAGGTCGGACGCGAAACCAGTGGCCACGCCGTCGACTCCTCGGCAATCATCATAACATATGGATCTGCGGCAAAGACCGTCTCATTAAGCTGGCGCAGGAACGCCACCGCCTCCAGGTTCTCCCGTCCGCCGTGGCAGTTCGGCAGCCATTCGCCGGCCTTACGGTTATAGTCCAGATACAGCATGGAGGCCACCGCATCCACCCGGATACCGTCGGCGTGGTATTCCTCCAGCCAGAACAGCGCATTGGAGATCAGGAAGCTGCGCACCTGCGGCTTACTGTAATCGAACACACAGGTGCCCCATTCCCGATGCTCTCCCTTGCGCGGGTCGGCATACTCAAAGCACGGGCTGCCGTCAAAACGGTACAGGCCGCTGCTGTCCTTCGGAAAGTGCGCCGGTACCCAGTCGAGGATCACCCCGATCTCCGCCTGATGGCAGGCGTCAATAAAGGCCATAAAATCCTGCGGCGTGCCGTACCGGGAGGTGGGCGCATAATACCCGGTAACCTGATATCCCCAGGAGCCATCATAGGGATATTCCATGATCGGCAGCAGCTCAATATGGGTATAGCCCATCTCCTTTACATAGGGGATCAGCTCCTCCGCCAGCTTTTGGTAGGAGAAGGTGTTGCCATCGGCATAGCGCCGCCAGGAGCCGGCGTGTACCTCATAGATATTGACGGGACAGTCATAGACAGAGGTCTTGGTCTTTCTCTGTCGCCAGGCAGCGTCCTGCCAGCGGTAGCCGCCGATCTCACACACCTTGGACGCCGTACCCGGGCGCGTCTCAATGTGCGTAGCAAATGGATCGGTCTTATCCACGGCCTGTCCGTCTGCTCCTATAATATGATACTTGTAGGCCATATATGCCGTAATATTCTGCAGGGAGCATTCCCACACGCCGTCCCCGATCGGCTCCATCGGCTGTGCATCCACAGCCCAATCGTTGAATTCCCCGATCAGCGACACGGCACGGGCCGCCGGCGCCCACACCCGGAAGGTATAGCCGCCGTCCCCGGCGGAATGGCAGCCAAGCCAGCGGTAGCAATGGCTGTCTGTTCCTTCACGGAAGGCAGACATACACTCCCGCAGCGTATCCTCTGTTAACAGCATATCCAACTTTGCCGGCCTCCTTGCTATGATCCGTTTGCTCTGTCCCTATTGTATCAATTATCCGCCAAAAAGGCAAGTGCTTTTGTATAGTTTATTACAAGAATTTTACGCGAATATTGCAAGTTTTGTCATGTTTTATGAAAACCACGGTGTGTTTCCGCTCCAAGCGCCGGAAATCTCAGCCTTTGGCATCATACCAGGTGGCGCCGCAGTGCACATCCACCTCCAGCCGCACGCACAGGTGCACGGCATTCTCCATTTCCTCCTTGAGCAGCGCGCATACCGCCGCCTGTTCTGCGGCAGGCGCCTCCACCAGCAGCTCATCATGGATCTGCAGGATCAGCTGTGCCTGCAGCCCCTCTGCGCGCAGGCGCCGGTAAACGCGTACCATGGCCAGCTTGATGATATCCGCAGCCGTGCCCTGAATGGGCATATTCCGCGCCACCCGTTCGCCGAAGTGGCGGGTCATGGCATTGCCGGCCTTCAGCTCCGGCAGCGGCCGGCGGCGATGCAGCAGCGTTTCCGCATAGCCCTTATCACCGGCACAACTGATCAGGCCGTCCATGTAGGCCGATACTGCGCCGAAATGCCGCAGATAGCGCGCAATATACTCCTTTGCCTCGCCATAGCTGATGCCGAGATCCTCCGACAGAGAATGGGCGCCGATACCATAAATGATGCCGAAATTGACCGCCTTGGCCCGCGAACGCATCAAGGAGGTGACCTCCTGCTCCGGCACGCCGAAAACCTGCGCCGCCGTTGAACGGTGGATATCCTCCCCGGTATTGAACGCCTCCAGCATGGTTGGCTCCTGTGCCATTGCCGCCAGCACCCGCAGCTCGATCTGCGAATAGTCCGCATCACACAGCACACAGCCCTCGCGCGCCACAAAGAACCGCCGCATCTGCCGCCCAAGCTCAGAGCGCACCGGAATGTTCTGCAAATTCGGCTCGGAAGAGGAGATACGGCCGGTGCGGGTCTCTGTCTGGTTGAAGACCGAGTGGATGCGCCCGTCCGGCGCCACCACCTTCAGCAGGCCGTCACAGTAGGTGCCGTTCAGCTTGGAAAGCATCCGGTATTCCAGCAGCATATCCACCACCGGGTGCACCGGCCGCAGCTTTTCCAGCACATCGGCATTGGTGGAATACCCGGATTTGGTCTTTTTCCCCGCCGGCAGGCCAAGATCCTCAAACAGCGCCTTGCCCAGCTGCTTCGGGGAATTGAGGTTAAACTCATACCCCACCTGCTGCCAGATCTCCTGCTGCAGGGCGGCAATGCGCGCCGTCAGTTCGCGGCCGAAGGCGGCGATCCCCGCCCGATCTACCGCGCACCCGATATTTTCCATCGAAGCCAGCACCTCGGCCAGCGGCAGCTCCATATCGGTCAGCAGCGGCAGCATCTGTGCCTCCGCCAGCGCCGCCCGCATCGCCTCCGCCAGCGCGGCAAACCCCTGGATCGGCTCCTGCGCGGCGATATGCTGCTCCAGCAGCAGCCGCGGCAGCGAGTAGTCCGAAGAAAGCGGATCCAGCAGATACGCCGCCAATGCCGTGTCCATCGTATAGCCTGCCGGCTGCCGTCCCTGTGCCAGCAGCACCGCAAACAGCGGCTTGGCCTCATGGGTACGCTTTTCCACAGCCGGATCATCCAGCAGCGCATCCACCGCGGCAAATTCCGGCGCCAGCCGATCCACGCAGGCGCAGCGGCCGCCGGCCGCAATGCAGATCGTGCCGATCTCCTCATTTTGTATTGTGACAAGGATATCCGCTTTACACTCTTTACGCGCCAATGCCGCCAGCTCTGCGGCCGCGGCATTCCCCTCCACCGCCGGCAGGATCGCCGGCGCGGCGGCAGACACCGGTACGGCCTGCGGTTTAAGCTCCAGCTTTTCCATCCACTTGTACATCTCCAGGCTCTGCAGCAGCCGGGTCAGCTCCGGCCGATCCGGTTCGCGCAGGGCGTAATGCGCCAGGTCTGTGTCGATCGGCGCTGTGCGGCAGATCGTCCCCAGCATCCGGCTCATATAGGCGCTATCCTTCCCGGCGGCCAGCTTGGTTCGCAGGCTCTCCCGGATATCCAGCGCCGGCAGCTCTTCATAAATTCTGTCCAGCGAGCCAAACCGCTGCATCAGCTCCAGCGCCGTTTTCTCCCCCACCCCCGGCACGCCGGGGATGTGGTCGCTGGTATCCCCCTGCAGAGCCTTCAGATCGATCAGCTGTGCCGGCTCCAGGCCGTATTTTTCCCGCACCGTCTGCGGGGTATACTCCACCGTTTCCGGCCGCCCCATTTTCGAGGTAGCCAGCAGCACGGTCACGCCGTCAGCCACCAGCTGCAGCGCATCGCGGTCGCCGGTGGCAAGGTAGCACGGCGCACCGGCCGCAGCGGCCGCCGCCGAAAGCGTGCCGAGAATATCGTCCGCCTCGTAGCCGGCACATTCCACCAGCGTCAGCCCCATGGCGCGCAAAATGGCCTTGAGCGGCTCCAGCTGCTGGTGCAGCTCCTCCGGCATCCCTTTCCGGCCTGCCTTATACTCCGCATAGGCCTCGTGCCGGAAGGTCGGCGCATGCACATCAAAGGCCACGGCAATGCCCGCAGGGCTGGTCATTTCCCGCAGGCGCGCAAGAATATTCAAAAAACCGAGGATGGCGTTGGTATACCGTCCATCCCGCGTTGTGAGCGCCTTTACCCCATAAAAGGCGCGATTGATTATGCTGTTGCCGTCGATCACCAGCAGGGTTTCCATATCATCCGTCCTTTGCGTTTTCATTCTTTCCTATTGTACAGTATCCGGAGTAAAAAATCCAGTCCATTTTGTCGGTGGGACACTGAAAAATTTACCTTTCGCCGCGCGGCTCCGCTCCACGGTATAAAATCCGGCTATCCGGGGACAATGCAGATGAGGTGAAGCAAAATGGAACAGGATGAATTGGAGCTGCTCAACAATATCTACCGCAATGCGGAAATGGGACGGGACGGCCTGTACTTTGTACTGCGGAAAACCGACGATACCACCTTCCGCAAGCTGGTGGAGACCCAATTGATGGAATACCAGAATGTAATGGATGAGGCCGAGCAAAAGCTGCGGCAGGCCGGCAGCGCCCCACAGGGAAACCCGGCCTGCGCGAAGATGATGGTGCGGCTGACTGCCAGCCGGAAGACCGCCAAGGACAATTCCCCCTCTGCCCTGGCCGATATGCTGATCCAGGGCAGCAGCATGGGCGTGACCAAGATCATGAAGCAGATCAGCCGCTACCGGAACCGCTGCGAGGAGGACCTGGAGCTGGCAGCCCGTCTGCAGAAGACCGAGGAAAACAACATCCACCAGATGAAGCAGTATCTCTGAACGGACAAACGAACGCCGGAGCACACAGATCATTGGTCTGTGTGCCCCGGCACATTTTTTATGGAAAGAAATTACACGGTATAGCCCTGCCACTTGGCCAATGCGCGGCGCAGGTAGGTCACATCCTTGGCGTCCACGGTGCCATCGCCGTTCAGGTCGCCTGCCGTCCGATCGATTGTATAGCCCTGCCACTTGGCCAGCGCGCGGCGCAGGTAGGTCACATCCTTGGCATCCACAGTGCCATCGCCGTTCAGGTCGCCGCGCATGACGCCGTTCTGCCGCACCATCAGCGTGCACACGGCATGGTAGGTGTTCCCCTGATACACAATGCTGGCCGTGACCGTGGTCGTGCCGGCTTTCAGCGCCGTCACCATCCCGTTTTCATCCACCGTCGCAATCTGCGTATCGGCTACGCTCCAGGAGACCGTCAGCCCGGCCGGAGCAGTTACCGCCGACAGGCGGACAGTGCCGTCAACCTTGAGCGTTTCCGCGGTGCTGGACAGCGTTACCGTCGGCGTATCCACCTGCACAGTAAAGGTGGCCGTTTTGCCCTGATAGGCAACGGTTATCGTCTGCTGCCCGGCCACGGAAGCGTCAAAGCCGCTGACGCTGTCATAGGCGGTCGTTTCCTTCTGCGAGCTGTCACTATAGGTCAGAAGCAGCTTCAGCCCGGTCAGGTCCAGCGTATCGCCCAGATAATATTGCGTCTTGGTCGGCGGCGTTTTGATCTGCACGCCGGTCAGCACCACCGGGATCTCCTCCCATACGGCGTAGTAGGTGGCATCGCCCGTCGGGGTCAGCGTCTCTGCACCGGCAGCGGCCGTTTTTGAGGCCGCCCACCCCTTATAGGTGTAACCGGCGCGGCTGGTCACCGGGAACGAGAAGCTCTGCCCGGCCGGGGTCAGCACCGAAGAAAGCACTGCGCTGCCGCCATTGGCGTCCAGCTTTGTGCAATAGAAAGTACATGTCTGTACCGCCGAGGCGTTGCCGGCTGCGTCCACGGCCACGAAATAATAGGTACCGGAGGCGGAGACCGGGATATCCACCGCAGTGGCAGCGGCAGCGGAAATTTTGGTGTAGGTATTCTGCTTATAGTCGCTGCTCCTGCCCCAGTAATAGCCGACGACCCCGGTATCGTCGCTGACGGCGGCGGTGACCGTCTGCTCCGCAGCCAGCCGGTTGGTCGCCGTCAGTGAGGCGGTCGGTGCCTTGGTGTCATACGGCTCGCTGATATCAATAGAGCCGTCATCCACACCGGAGGCCGGAACCTTCGCGTCCGGCGTATCGGAAAGCTCGATCTGCAGCTCGCCATTGCAATAGGTGAAGCCGTAGATCCGGTGGTTCGGGGATTGGCTGCCCGGCGTGTAGGTATACACCGTGCGCTCACTGCCGGTTACCGGGTCAAGCTCCACCACCGTGGTAGGGGTGGAATACAGCAGCTTATCCCCGGCGCTGCTCAGGCGGGAGTAGTTGCCGACCCAATAATACCCTTCCTGCTTGGCCTGCCAAAGGTCACTGAGCGTTTTGATGAGCGTGCCGCCGCCATTGACAACATCCGTCACACGGTAGATCTTTGCCTTGTATTCCCTGTCCTCTATCACCTTGTGCATGCAATAGAGCTGGCCATTCACCAGCTGATACTCCGCATCTGAATTCTGCCAATCGGCCGCATCATAGGTGGTATCCGTCGGGGTGGTATCATAATCGTCGGCTGTGTGCTTTGTTGAGATTATACCGGTGGTCGAACGCAGAAAGTTCTTATGCTCAACACGGCCCTTCCAGTCCAGCGTCGGATCATCCCAGGTCACATCCACATGGTACGCCTTGCCGTCCAGATACACGATGTTCCAGCCATGGTTGAGGTTGTACGAGCTGCAATAGGTGCTCCGGATTCCCACCTGCTCCAGCAGATACATATAGGCCATGGCATAGCCCTGGCAGACCGCCACTTTTTTCCCCAGCGCGCCGGAGGCAGTGTGGGATTCATACGGCTCTGCACCGCTCGATGTACGGCCGTCATACTCTGCCCACACAGCCAGGCGATCATGCAGCAGCAGCGCCTTTTGCAGCTCCGTCAGCGCTGCATTGCCGCGGATACCATCCAGCAGCTGATCCGCCGCCGACTGCATTGCCCCCAGGCATGCCTGGTACTTCTCCGGCGTGTTGGCAAAATCCAGGTACTGGATATCACGCAAAACGGTGAATGTCGACGCGCCGGCTCCCCCAAGCCGCCCTACATGAAAGGCCTCAGGAACGCTGTAATAGAAGTAGTCCGCCAGCGCCTGTAAAGCTTCTCCATTTAACGGAATATTGTATGCCGAAATATCGATCTCGGTCTTACATTGGGCAAGCTGCGGCAACAGATACGCCCGGAATGCCGCCACATCGCCGACATAGGCCTCCAGCCCCGGCGCATTCGTACCGGCGCTGTCGTGCAGCTGCTTTTCCTGCGCTATAACTACATGGATGCCGCTGTCCGCAGCCAGCGCCGTTACCGGGCAAGCCCCCACGATCAGCAGCACCGCCAGCAGCACCGCCAGCCATTTTCTTCCCTGCTTTACCATACCACTATCTCCTCTCACACAGTAAGAGCGGCCGCAAAAGCACACCCACCGCCTCTTGCTCTAAGTATATACTACAACAAATGGAAAGTCAACGCCGATACAGAAATCCCTGCCGCATTTTCGGAAAATGCGAAAAATCTTTATTTTGTTGTATTTACAACAGATTTTCCTAACCCTTTTCGATAGAATGGCGTCGTAGGGATCACCGCACGATGCCCTTTACCCAACCGAAAGGAGACAATGAACACGATGATCCGTAAAATCATTCAGATCGACGAAGAAAAATGCAACGGCTGCGGCGCCTGTGCCGCCGCCTGCCATGAAGGTGCCATCGGCATGGTGAACGGCAAGGCAAGGCTGCTGCGGGACGACTATTGCGACGGGCTTGGCGATTGCCTGCCCGCCTGTCCGACCGGCGCCATCACCTTCACCGAGCGCGAGGCAGCCGCCTACAACGAGCAGGCCGTGCTGGAGAACAAGCAGAAAAAGCAGGCCGGCGCCGCCCCTGTACACGCCGGATGCCCCGGCCACCAGCTGCGCCACTTCACCCGCAAGGCGGCGGATACCGCTGTTTCTGCTCCGGACAGCGGCGCCATTCCCTCTGCGCTGGCGCAGTGGCCGTGCCAGATCCGGCTGGTGCCGGTCAATGCACCGTATTTTGCCGGAGCCAAGCTGCTGATCGCCGCCGACTGCACTGCCTACGCCTACGCCAACACCCACCGGGAGTTCATGCAGGGACGCATTACACTGATCGGCTGCCCGAAGCTGGATGAGGTGGACTACGCCGAAAAGCTGACCCAGATCATCCGGGAAAATGATATCAAAAGCGTAACCGTTCTGCGTATGGAGGTGCCCTGCTGCGGCGGCCTGGAGCAGGCTGCCCGCACCGCGCTGCAGAACAGCGGGAAATTTCTTCCCTGGCAGGTGGTCACCATCTCCGTGGACGGCCGCATCCTGGACCGCTGACGGGTGTAAAGCTGCACAGCTTTTCAGATAATTCCGGCTTTTTCTCTTGCAGATGCCGCTGTTTTCTGCTATAATGCAGGCGGAACGGAGGCATCAAGCCATGAAGCAAGTGGAGATTTTTACCGACGGCGCCTGCTCGGGCAACCCCGGCAAGGGTGGCTGGGGCGCCGTGCTGCGCTACGGCGGCCATGAAAAGGAGCTGTGCGGCGGCGAGGCAGAAACCACCAACAACCGCATGGAGCTGACAGCCGTGATCGAAGCACTCTCGGCGCTGCGTGAGCCGTGCACCGTCACGCTGACCAGCGATTCCAAATATGTGATTGATGCGATCAATAAGAGCTGGGTATACGGCTGGCAGCGCAATGGCTGGAAAAAAGCCGATAAAAAGCCAGCGCTGAATGTGGATCTGTGGCAAAAGCTGCTGCCCCTGCTGAAAATCCACCGGGTAGAGTTTGTTTGGGTGAAGGGGCATGACGGCCACCCCGAAAACGAACGCTGCGACCGGCTGGCGGTGGGCTATTACAGCGATCCGCAAAATTTTCGCGAAACCCCTTGACAAATCCCGCAGCAGGTGTATCATAGGGATAGATTCTTCGAGGCGGGGTGTGAGTCCCCACCGGCGGTTAAAGTCCGCAACTGCCGCAACGCGGCACTGAACCGGTGAAATTCCGGTACCGACGGTATAGTCCGGATGGCAGAAGACAGCTGCGGCGTATGGCCGCGGCAGCCAATCGTCTGTTTTTGCCCTCACCCCGAAGGTGAGGGCATTTTTTATTGCACGAAAGGAGCGTCCCCCATGTCTGTTACCGCTGCGCGAAAAAATCCCGTGCTTTCCCTGACCGTCATCGGCGCCATGAGCGCACTGGCCACGGTGATCTATCTGCTTTTTCCGGAGATCCCGCTGGTGCCGGGCGTGGAATATCTGAAGATCGACCTGTCTGATATACCGGCACTGCTGACCGGGGTCGTTCTCGGCCCCCTGCCGGGTATTGCTGTGGAGGTCATCAAAAACGGCATCCACCTGCTGCGCACCACCACCTTCGGCATTGGTGAGCTGATGAATATTGGCGTCGGCGCCGTGATCGTGTGGGGACTGCACGGCTTTTCCACCCTGTTTTCCCGCCTGCTGCGCAAGCCGCTGATGCACGCCGCCGTATTCTACAGCGCAGCGGCATTGACAGTAGCCGCTGCCATTGCTGCCGGCTGGCTACTGAATGGTCTGCTGACCCCTCTGTACTTCCGCATCATGGGTATCCCGCTCACCACGGCCGGCGTACTGGCCGGCGTGTGGGGCTCCACACTGCTGAACGCCGTTAAGGCCGCACTGAACCTGCTGCCGCTGTACCCGCTGTATCTGGCTGTCTACCGGGCAAGTGAACGGCTGCTGCGCCGGTGAAAAAATTTGGCTCTTGACAAGCCGGCTGTGGCGTGGTATAGTACCATTTGACAATTTCATCACCTTATCAAGAGCGACGGAGGGAACAGGCCCGATGATGTCCGACAACCTGTGGCGGCGACGCCATAAGGTGCCAAATCCTGCGGTGACAAACCGAAAGATGAGGAGTTTTCCCGACGCTCGGCTTGTTTGCCGGGCGTTTTTTTGATGCAAACCCATACAGTTTAAGGAGGCTGTTACCATGAACAAACACCTATTTACATCCGAATCCGTAACCGAGGGGCATCCCGACAAGGTCTGTGACCAGATCTCCGATGCGGTTCTGGATGCGATCATCGCCAAGGATCCGACCGCGCATGTGGCCTGCGAGACCTTCTGCACCACTGGCTGCGTGACCGTTATGGGCGAGATCTCCACCACCTGCTATGTGGACATTCCCTCTATCGTGCGCCGGGTGGTCAAGGATATCGGCTATAATGGCGAAGAAGGCAATTTTGACGGTGCCACCTGCGCCGTGATGACGGCCATTGATGAGCAATCGCCGGATATTGCCATGGGCGTCAATGACGCGCTGGAGACCCGTGCCGGCGGCGATACCGATGCCTACGACCGCATCGGCGCCGGCGACCAGGGACTGATGTTTGGCTACGCCTGCCGCGAGACCAAGGAGCTGATGCCGCTGCCCATCTCGCTGGCACACGCGCTGTGCAAGCAGCTGGCAGCCGTGCGCAAAAACGGCACCCTCCCCTACCTGCGGCCGGACGGCAAGGCACAGGTGACGGTGGAATATGACGAAAACAACCGCCCACTGCGCATTGAGGCGGTGGTCGTATCCACCCAGCACAGTGCCAGCGTGTCTCTGGAAACCATCCGGGCGGATGTGATCCGCGAGATCATTACCCCGGTCATTCCGGCCGAGCTGCTGGACAAGGACACCAAGATCTATGTCAACCCCACCGGCCGCTTTGTGGTTGGCGGCCCGCAGGGCGATACCGGCCTGACCGGCCGCAAGATCATTGTGGATACCTATGGCGGGTACGCGCGCCACGGCGGCGGCGCCTTCTCCGGCAAGGACCCCACAAAGGTGGATCGCTCTGCCTGCTACATGGCGCGCTATGCAGCCAAAAATGTCGTCGCCGCCGGGCTGGCCAACCGCTGCGAGATCCAGCTGGCCTATGCCATCGGTGTAGCACATCCGGTATCCGTGCTGGTAGAAACCTTCGGCACCGGCAGCGCCCCGGATGCCGCAATCGCCGCGGCCGTGCAGAAGGTATTCGATTTCCGGCCGGCCGCCATTATCGACACCCTGCAGCTGCGGCAGCCGATCTACCGGCAGCTTGCCGCCTACGGCCATGTTGGCCGGGAGGATCTGGATGTCATCTGGGAGCGCACCGACCGTGTCCAGGCGCTGAAGGACGCCCTGGCCGAGGGTTGATTTTTCCTATACAGCAAAACCGCCGTGCGTGGCTGAAAAGCCGTGCACGGCGGGTTTTTCGCTGTATTTTGCGGGCTTTTCTGTCATTCAGGTAAAGGCCGGCGGATTTTCCCCCAACGGACGGACAGTCAGCGCTTCCCCGTCCGGGTTTTCGCGGTGCAGCTCCATTGCCCGGATGGTGCGATCCTCGTAGGTGGCGGTATAATATATTCCGCGGTCGGCATTGCAGCAGCAGGAATATTGGGTAAATTCATAGCGCTCCTCCCCCACTGCGCAGCAGCCGCGCGGCTGCTCAACTGCCGACAGGATATGAAAAAACTGGTGCACAGCAGAACGCTCATCCTCTCCGGAGCGGGAATTTAAGCGGACAAATGCCGCCCGCACAAAGCGGGAGGGCGAGGAAAGGTCACCCGGCAGCCCGAAGGCACCCATCCCCCGGCTGTAAGCCGGAACGGGCACCGCCGAAGAGAACCGGTTGACCGGCGGCTGCGCGGAAAGCTGCTGGTAATCGCTCAGGCGCCGGAGCTGCTCCGGAAAAGGCGGATTATTGGTCAGCACCCCCACCGGATCATCATACAGGTGCAGGCCGTCGGCCAGCGGCTCCACCACCAGGCAGCCGCTGCGGTCGGCCACCATCCAGTGGAGCTGTGCCGGCGGCAGATCGGCGCAAAAGGGCTGGCCGGTGATGGTCGTGCGTTCCAGCAGCTCCCGCGCCTGCCGGAGCGTTGCACAGCGGCCAAGAAGCCACGGAATAAAGGCATACTGCGGCACGGCCTCCCGGCCGGCAGCCGCCACGCCGTAAACGGCGTTGCCGACAAAATTCAGGCCGGCCACACACAGCCCTTTCTCATTCACCGCATCGTAATACAGCGGATACCCATTGCGCACATGGGCTATGCCGATCATGGCATAGTGCTCCCGCCCCACGCCGGGCAGAGGAAAATGCCTCGGCGTAACGGCCATGCTTTCACCATAGGTCATCTCATAATCCAGATTGCGTCCGCAATAGAAATCCTTTGCCTGATAAGTGGCTGCCGTACACATGGCAACAGACCCCCTTTTTTTGCTTTTACTATGCAAATAAAGCCCCTAAAATATACACGGCGGGGTCTCCCCCGCCGTGTATATTTTAGACTATGCCTATACTGAAACCGAAGTGGATGTTCTTTTCGCTGAGCCGGTATTCCTCCGGCAGATCCGGGCCGCAGGAAGCACTGCCAAGGCCGGAGCACTTATAATCCACACGCACGAAGGTCGCCTCGGAGCGGCCAATCTCGTCCGTGTGCCGCGCCTGCTCCAGCTGCTGTCCGCTATACGGCAGCACACAGCACTCCATCTGCCCCTCCGCGCGGAAGACCAGCGAATTCTCCATGCGCAGCTCCCGCACAGCGGTATGGTTGCCATGCTCCTGCGGGCGCACATACGGCACATACTCCGCAGCCGGTGTGCTCTGATACCAGCCGGCCGTGGCAAAGTGGCTGCTGTCGCAATAATTCTCCAGCGGCCCCTTGCCGAAATACTCAAAGGCGGTATTCTTCTTGGCCAGAGCCAGCTCAAAGCCCAGCCGCGGCAGCCAGGTGCACTCCTCTTTCACCTGTCCGTCCAGGCTGAAACGCAGCGTACCGTCGGCAAAGGCCGAGACGCACAGCGTATAGCGGAAGAAGGGGCTACGGGAAACACCGGCCTGTGAGCAGGTAAAGCGGGCGGTATTGCCCCCAACCGCCACCGCATACACATGGGTAAAGGGCACATCCACATTTTCGCCCATCCAGATATCCCGTTTATACCACCGGCCGGCCATGCGCGCATCATTATCCGTAGCGGCGCGGAAGGCGGTCAGCGCCATCGGCTGCCGGAGCAGCTCACGGCCATCCAGCACAGCCGAGGACAGAGTGCCCAGCTGCTTATCCAGCGTATAGGTGAAGCGATCGCCGGCAGCCACGATATAGCGGCCATCCTCCCGCAGCGGCAGCGGCTCCCCCTCCTGCAGCAGATTCTGCAGCTTCACCGGCAGCGCCTGCTGCAGGGTGCCCAGCTCCTGTCCGGCGGCATCCGCCAGCGTGACCGTGATAAAGCAGCCGTAGCGGCAGGCCGCCGGCAGCGCAGCGGCGGTATCCACCGTCGCCTCCCCGCCGGGGGCGGCGGCCACGGTCAGTGTGCGCTCCTCCAGCGTTTCGCCGTCGCAGGTGATCGCATAGCTGATGCGGCACTCGCTCAGGTCGGTAAAATCAAAGCGGTTCTGTATGGTCAGTCTGCCCGCCTGATAGGTAAAGCGGAAAGGCGCGTAGGCGGTTTTCACCTCATAGGTGCCGGCCTTGAAGGAGCGGTCAGAGAACACCAGGCCATCGCAGCAGAAATTGCCGTCATCCGTTTTTTCATCCGGGAAATCGCCGCCGTATTTCTGCACGCCGTCCACCAGCGCCACATGGTCGCACCACTCCCAGATGCAGCCGCCGACCAGCCGATCGTGCTGGTAGAAGGTCTCTACATAATCCCAAATACCGCCGGGGCCATTGCCCATGGCGTGGGCGTACTCACACAGGAAGATCGGCTGGCTGGTCTCCTCCCCCTGCGCCCATTTCTCCAGCTGCGGGATGCCGGGGTACATCCACGAAAACACACTGGTCCGGTCGCGGTTTTCGGTTGACCAGGCAAACACTTCTTCCGCCTTTTGGTACTTCTTCTCCAGCGCCTCCGTATCCTTGCCCAGCTTGCGGGCCTCCTCCAGCTGCTGCTTCAGGCTGTTGCGGGCGCCCATGTTGATATCATACGCGCGAGAAGCATCCTCGGCGTGCAGCAGACGGACCGGATCCTGTGCCCGCAGGTATTCCAGCATCGCGATATGGTTCGGGCCGTGGCCACTCTCATTGCCCACCGACCACATGAAAATGCTGATGTGGTTCTTATCCCGGCCATAGGCACGCGCCATGCGTTCCACATGCTCGGCCTTCCACTTCGGGTTGGTACAGGGCCAGATGGGATCCTCCACATCGAAACCGTACCCTACATTCGCCAGACGGCGCAAAAATCCGTGCGTCTCAATATCCGTTTCCAGCACCACATACAGGCCAAGCTCGTCACAGTAGTCCAGGAAGCGCGGTGACGGCGGATAGTGCGAGGTGCGCACGGTGTTCATATTCAGGGACTTCATCAGCCGCAGATCCCGCAGAATATCCTCATCGCTCATCACCCAGCCGTTCACCGGGTGCGAATCATGGTGGTTGACCCCCTTGAATTTGATCTTCTGCCCATTGATCAGGATGGTGCCCTCCGGCGTCACCGCAATGCTGCGGAAACCGATGCGCTGGGTGATCTGCTCACCGGCGTGGCACACCGTGAGGGTGTACAGATACGGCTTTTCGGCATTCCACAGCACCGGGTTCGTCACCTGCAGAGCCGCGTGGCCGTTCTCATCGCACACGGCGGTGGCCAGCGTCTTTTTGCCGTCTGCAATGGTCAGCGCCGCACCGGGCACAGCCTGTACGGTAACGCTGCCGTCAATATCCGTGCGGATATCCAGATCTACCACATGGCCGACCGGGCGCTCCAGTATGTACACATCGCGGAAGATGCCGTTCTGGCGGAAATGATCCTGATCCTCCAGATAGGAGCCGGAGCACCACTTGCGCACCACCACGCGCAGCCGGTTTTTCCCCGGCTGCACAAAGGCCGTCAAGTCAAATTCCGCCTGCAGATGGCTGCCCTCAGTGAAACCGACATAGCAGCCATTGACATAGACCGCCGCATGGGAGGAAACGCCCTCCAGCACCAGGTAGGTCTGCTTGCCGTCCGCACCGGCTGTGAAATCCCGCTCATAAAAGCCGGCCGGGTTCTCCATCGGCACATACGGCGGATCCACCGGAAACGGATAGTTGATATTGCTGTAATTCGGCTGCTCGTACCCGGTATTCTGCCAGGTGGAGGGAACCGTGACCGTATCCCATTTGTCAATCGCGGCGTCCTCGGCAACGGCATCGCCATCCTTGAAATAGGCGAAATGCCACTGGCCATTCAGCAGCTGATACTCAGCCGCTCCGGCCGGAATATAGTAGCTGCGCTGGGGCAGGCGGTTTTCAGAGGTCTTTTCCCAATTTTCATAATAGCGCATTGGATCAACTCCTTTCAATTCACAGCCATTATACGGAAGTCCGCCCAAAAAATCAACTGTTTTTTGTTGCAATCTATGCATTTTTGTTGCATCAAAACACATTCTGCCAGATGGGCAGCTCGGTTGTCCGCAGGCGCTCCAGCTGCGCCCGGCAAAGCGCCACGGTCTGCCGCAGCTCGTCCTCATCCCCACCGGCCGCCACGGCCGGCAGCACGGCAACGGTCTCTTCAATGCCGGAAAGGTCAGCGTGGCTCATAAAGCAGGGAAACAGGCGCGTACGCCGCGTATATTCCGTGCGGAAATTCTCGGCTGCCGCCGGCGTAGGCAGGGCATCCAGCGTCTCCAGCAGCCGGTCGATCTGCCGGTGCTGGTATACCTGCGATGCCACGCAAAGCCCCACCACAGCCAGCAGCAGCAATAGCCCGATCCACAAGCGTCTCATGCCCTATCCCCCTTACTTCACATCGTCGGCCGTCAGCAAAAAGCACTCGCCGGTCTTGGTGGCCGTCAGCAGGAACACCTGCTCCAGGGGGCAGCGTTTCTGCCGCAGCGTCTTCTGTAGCCAGCGGTCATCCAGGCCGCACAGCTGCAGCCCCCAATCCGAGCGTTTGCCATCGCTGACCACCACCACCGGCATACCGGTGTCCGGCAGCTCCTTTTTCACATCCCCGGCTGTGGCCGCCTGAAAGCGGGGATAACAATAGGCCGTGATGTGCCCATTGGTTTCTGCAATGGCATATTGCACCTGCCGCAGGTCGAAGATCTCCTGCTGGCGCAGGGATTCCACCAGATCGTCCACCGTGATGCGCAGGCGGCGCATGGTTTTTTCCTCCACATGCCCATCCTTGATAATCGGCACCGGCGATCCACTGATCGCCCTGGAAAGGGTCGGAAATTTCAGCATCAGGCAGGATAGCAGCAGCTCCAGCCCGACCAGCACCAGGATCGGCAGCACGCCGTTCAGCAGCGGCAGGCCGTTTTCCTGCATCGGCACCGAGGCCAGATCAGACAGCAGCAGCGTCACCACCAGCTCCGATGGCTGCAGCTCACCGATCTGCCGCTTGCCCATCAGCCGCATGGCCACCATCAGCAGAAAATACAGGATCACCGTCCGGATGACCGAGATGCACATATTCCTCGCCCCTTTTTATTGCTAAAAAGAGGTTGCCCGCCCACAAAAGGGATTATACACCCCGGCACAGCGCCCCCCGGCAAAAAAGGACGGCGCATCCGCTAAGACGCGCCGTCCCTGGCTTTATTCTTCAACTGACGGACAATGGTCATAATCAAAATCGCAGGCCTCCAGAAACGCCTTTGCCATCAGCGTGGCGCCCATCTGGTTCGGATGCACCCTGTCCCAGGCGATGCAGGAGGAATGACGGATGTGCAAAAACGCCTCATACAGCGCCTGGAAATCCACCAGGCGGCATCCGTACTGATCCGCCAGCTCCCGGCAGATTGCCCCGTATTCGTCCATTCGCCGGCGCATGGGGTCGTCCCGGTTCGGCTCCATATAGTAGGGCGTCAGCAGGAAGAGCCCTTTGACGGTATCCTTGACCGCCAGGATCATCTTCTCCACATTTTCCCGGTATTCCTCCGGGGAGACCGCTGCATCCGGTATGGCCGGCGAATCAAACTGCCGCCACACATCATTGATGCCGATACAGATGGACACCCACTGCGGCTTCAGCGCCACCACATCGCGGTCGTAGCGGGCCAGCAGATCCCGGCTGGTATTACCGCTGATGCCGGAATTGGTCACCCGGATATTCCGCTCCGGATACCAGGCCACCAGCATATTTTCGATCACGCGCACATAGCTGCGGCCGACATTATCGAACAGCCCCTCACCAACCGGCTGCGCGCTGCCCATATCCGTAACCGAATCCCCGGCAAACACAATTCGGTCTCCGTTTTCAAAAATCATTGCGCTCTCTCCCTTCGCGGAGAATTCTATCACACAAACGCTTTCACCGCAAGCCTCAATTTGGCAGGAGGTTATTCCCCCAAACCCGGCCAAACAAAACTACCGCCGCGCTCCTCCGCCCTTGGAAAACACCTTCATGCCCACGCCGGAATCCTGTATCAGGATATCCCCCGGCAGACGGGAAAACCTGACCGTTACGAACAGGTCGCCGGCAGCCCCCGAAAGGTTGATCACCTGGATCAGGTACACCACCCAAAACCACTCGGCCGGAACAAGGCAGTTAATAACCGCCAGAACAATCCCCCAGAACACGATCGGTGCCAAAGCAATAAATACATAGGCGCCTTTCCCGTAATAATCCCGGCTGCCGGCAAAGGTGTACATCCCCGTAAAGCCGTACCGGACCTTTTTCGTTCCGCAAAGCTTCATCGCAGCACCGTGGACAAGCTCATGCAAAACCATATAAAGAACCATGGCGACAAGCAGAACGGCAAACCGCAGGAAGTAACCGGCCATCCCGTCCTGCATACGGAACACGGAAGAAAGCGGCACAAAAAACTGCATAACCACCACCAGGACAGCCGCTATGACGATCGCCAGCACATTCACGATCACGGCAGCCTTTTTATCCCTCTGGAGGTCAACCGAGTAAATCTCACGATATCCATCGGGCAGATTGCCAACAGCTTTCATCATATCTTTTCCGCACCCCCGCTTATCGGATATTCTGCCAGTCCCGGATCTCTGCCTGCAGCGCCCGGTAGGTGTCAACCTCGTTGCGGTAGCCCATTTCCATCAGCGTGGCGATCAGCTCATGATGCGCCTCACAGCAGAGGACATTGCGCAGACGCTTGACCGCCTCGGCATCCCCCTCCAGCATCTCCGGGCGAAACGCCAGCATACCGGCATAATGCGGCCCGATTATCGTACACCAGATCTTGAACAGGCGCAGCAGCTCACCGCGGTCGGTGATCGGCCGGCACAGGGCGTCCAGGTAGCGATCGAACCGCGCTTTTGCCCCGCCGGTAAGCAGAGCCAGCGGCTCATCCACCGAGCCGAAATGATACGGATGCAGCTGCATGGTAATACCGGCCGTTGTAAACTCCAGCTCTGTCATGTACCCATAGTACCAGGCGCTGTCCGGCGCGGCAGCATAGGCCTCCGGCTCGGTGGGAAAATAGAAATTCCCCATGCTGTACACAATGGGCTTGCCCTCATAGATCTCGTATCCCTGTGGGCAATGGGTGTGCATGGCAATGACCGCGTCCGCCCCCAGCCGGGTCCACAGGCGATACCAGTCATTCTTTTTCGGCGAAGGGAACGGATTGTTCTCGTTGCCGCCATGGAAGTACACCACCACATATTCCGCTGTTTTCTTTTCCTCGGCAATGCGGTCAGCCAGCCGCAGGGGCGCATAGCCGGCGCTGCCCGGCGTGGTGGCGGTGGCAGTGCCGAACTCGTTTTCGCAGGCGGCAATCACCGCCACGCGGATGCCGTCCTTTTCAAACCGCAGCGCCCGGTAGGCATCGTCCAGCGTTTCGCCGGCGCCCGCCCAGGCAATGCCGTTCTCCCGCAAGCACTCCCATGTGGAGCGCATCCCGGCCTCTCCGAAATCGCCGAAGTGGTTATTCGCCAGACCGACCGCATCTACGCCCAGCGCCTTCAAAAAGGCCACACAGTGGCGCGAGGAGCGCAGGGCCGGGCCGCTTTTGATAATCTCCCCCGCCGTGGAGTCATACAGCACATTCTCCAGATTGACCATGCGAAAATCTGCCCCATCAAATACCGGCTTTACCGACCGCACACGCTCGGCGGCATTTTCCGGCGTGATACCGCCATCCCGGCACCGGAAAGACACATCGCTGCCAAACAGAATTTTCATACCCCATTCCCCCGTCCTTGTTTTTCACGCGCAGTATACCATACTCCACGGAAAACCGCAAGAAAAAAGCACCATTTTTGCGCCGGGGAGGCGGAATAACTCCAAAAGAAGGGCTTAAAACAGGCATTATTCGAAATACCCGATATAGCGTATCTCCGTTTTATCCTCCGGAAACAGAAATGCATACAGATCAACAAAATAATCGTCGGTCATGCTGGCAATATAGTCTGTTACAAGCTGATCCGGTGCTGTTTTTTCATAAGGAAAATCTCTTTTATAATGCGCTTTGTTCACGAAGTCAATGTGATGTGTAAATATCGGCGAATCGAAACGGCTGTTTTTAAGATCCGAAAGCAATTTCTCATAAACCCTTGCCATCATGGGCTTTACGGTCTGCCGCATAGCGGATTTTACCGAATCATTTTTGTATATCCGCTCGTAATTATCCGCCTTTGCCTTTTTCAGCGCCGCAAAATGCGCGCTGTCCATTTTGATATACGGCTTTTTATAGCTGTTTTCGATGATATTCACGATCAGGTTGTTGATGATCTCGGCATTGTAGGCACCGATAGCACCGCTCTCAAACGCGGCATTGGAGACGATGTGTGCCCGCTCGGCATCCTGCCTGTCCTTGCCAAGATACGCAATGATGTCCGATATACGCACAACACAGCCCTCCAGCGTAGCCGGGACCAATTGGCGGACATACTTTTTATCGGTGTAGCACGCCTCAATCTGTCTGTCAAACGCCTCAAAGCTCTCCAGCGGCTTTGGACGATACTCCGAAAGCTCCATCTCACCGTCATGCGCGGCGATCCCATTAAGGGTCTGCAGCGTGATATTGTACGGGAAAATTTTATCCAGCACTCTTACCGAATGGATATTGTGGCTGAAGTGCCTGCCGGTATGCGAAAACAACAGGTCATCGAGAAATTCCTCTCCCGCGTGACCGAACGGCGTATGCCCTATATCATGGCCGAGCGCAATGGCCTCGATCAGATCAAGGTTAAGGCCCAGCGCCTTGCCGATCGTGCGCGCTATGCGGGAGACCAGCTGGACATGCAGTATGCGGCGTGTGATATCATCATTTTTATAAAATGAAAACACCTGCGTTTTGTCCGCATACCGGTTGAAATACGGGCAATGGAGGATCTTATCGTTATCCCGTATAAACGCCGTGCGGATAGCGGTTGCTTTATCCCGTCCGTTATCCCGGCGCAGAGCGTTTTCTTCATTGAATGCAAACGCCGAAAGCGGATCGTTCCTCCGGTCCTTTTCTATCTGTTCTGAAATCGCATCGGAAAGCTTTTCGTAATTCAGCACAATACTCACCCGGAAGAATTATAGCACAAAAATTGACGGGATGCAATTTCTGTGTTAATACCATGCCTTAGGCGGCTTTCAACAACCCAGCCAGGAAGACCTCCTCCATTGACAACTGCCCCTTACAGATATCATCAAAGAGCTCTGCCTCGTCACACATGATCTGATCCGGTTCAGGCAAACCATACACATTGACAAGATCGTCTTTGGCCAGTTCGATCGCCTGTTCCACCATGTCAACATCCCAAAGATCCTTCGGCAGAGCATATCGAACAGCATCTTCCGTATAAACATAGTCACTCCGATATAACGCCCCTGCCGCAAGCAATTCTTCCAGCCTGTCCGTCAGATCATCCAGCCTCCAAAGAAGCTGCTTCTCCGGTGAAGGATAACTCCTGTCATAGTCTCTATCCAAAATGTATGGCCGATATCTGTCATAAAACCTCATTGGACTACCACCTTTCAAGTGCTTTGAATCTGTGCCCGCAGCTTGCTTCACTTCTTCCTGCGTTTTCCGGAAGCCTTGCTGCTTGCGGCATTGTCTCCATCCCACGGTATTTCGCCTATTTGTAGTATTTATCTGCCAGTTTCAATGTGATCGCCTCATCGGCCGGAATATACCATTCGGCTTTTCGACTGATGTAATCACGCAGTGTTTCCTCTTTGACCATGGATCTGCCGACGACCTCCGCAATGAGCATTTCCTGCAGACGGATCGTTTCGTTTAACTCCTGTTTGATCCCTTCGGTCTTGTCAACAGCAAACAGAGATATGTCATGAAACATCAGTGTTGCCGCTTCACCGACAAACCGTTTCACACCAGAAAGCCACACCCACAGGGCCATACTCATGCAGGAACCGATGCATACCGTATGGACAGGTGTTTTGCTTCTTTTAATGATATCAACAAGTGCCAGGCCGTCATATAGGCTTCCTCCATAGGAATTGATAAAAAGGCGGATGGGCTCCCGCTCCCAATCCTTGTAAATCTCTTCCTTTTTGTCATCATCGTAATTGATTTCAAATATTTCCTGGATAATCTCTTTGACCGCATTCTGTGATATCCGGTCGCTCAAAAGTAAGTTGCGTTTGCGGTGTTCAGGCTGTTTTTCTGTGCTCATAAGTACTCTCCTTTTTATTTTTTCTGCCAATCAGAATTCTTTACTCTCCTTTCTCCCGACGGCGTTTAAATTATAGAACATTCCATGCACCATTATTGGTTCACGGAAAGCTCCCGCATTTTAACGATCGTCTGGGAACCCGGATCATGCTCAGGCACATAACAGAAACAGAGCCGCGATTTTATCGCGGCTCTGTTTTTGGTTATGGCAGGCATTGACCGGCTTGCGGGCTGTCCTGTCTATACTTGTTGATATTTCCTGATCCCGTTCTCTAATTCCTCCCGGATCCTTTCTCTCAGACGCTCCGGCGCCATTACCTCCACATAATGGATGTATTGCATTGCCCAGTGTTCCATAGCCATAGGACTCGCTTTCAGCGATACCTTTATCTTAGTCGCATCACCGGTTTTGGTAAACTTAACACCGGTGCCAAACCAGTCGATAATTTGGTCAACGATACGGACATCGGCAATAAACTCGATCAGCTCCGGCTTATCTGTGTACATATATGGCATGGTTGAGGAAATCTTCTTATAGTTGATTCCGCCTTCATAACCGGGAACACTCCGAATAGGCGTAGCCTTCTTGTGTGAAATTTTCATGTTGGTGATCCGATCAAGCCGATGGAAAACCAGATTGCCCCAATATTCGCTGTACGCCATCAGGTAATACCGCTGATTATGCAGGATCAGCTGATAGGGACTGACATACTGGAATGACGATTTGTGCAGCTTTTTATCCACACCATATTTGTTATAGTCATAGTGAACTTGATGGCTCTGCTCAATTGCTGCGTCGATCAGCTCGATATTGTAGAATAACGCCTGATTGTCGGTTTTGCTCCAATCATTCACCGAGTGTATGTGTTTGACGCTTGCCCGAAAGTACCTATTGGAAAGGCCGCAAAGCCGGTCGATCAGGTCTTTTGAGTGCTTAGCGGTAATATGCTTGCTGCTCAAAATGCCATCGATCAGCATATGCAGCTCTGAATCCTCAAAATCGCGGCACGCCAAAAAGCTTCCCATCCTGCAGGTTTCAATTTCGATCCCCGCTTCCTTAAGCAAGGAAAGATTTCTGCTGATCGCTTTCCGTTCGATGACGATTTTGTATTCATTTTCCAGAATTTTTGCGATATTCTCCTGTGTCAAAGGATGATCGCAACCGCTGTAGTCTTTAAGGATCTGCCATATTCTTATCAACGCCAGTTTTTTAGGTTCAAAGCTTTCCATTACCGCCCCTCCGAATTACAGCACTACCTAAATCGTACCATATCCGGTACATTAAGTCAAACAGATAATTATCCATAATGCTATATATGGCGGATATGGCTGCGCGTCGTATTCCCGGCAGAAGAAGGTATCGCTGTCCGGGCAATACTGCCCGCCGATGTCTTCCATATTGCAGCCAAATTTTCTGCGCACCACGACGACACCGCTACGGACAGCTTTGGGGGCGATAAACGGCTCGCTTCCCTCGCGCAGCCCGCCCGAAGAGACCTCCTGGCTCGGTTTACCTCTCCAGAAAGGCGCGGATGGTTCGGATATAGTCATTCGCCCTGAGCACTGTGGACAGGTGTCCGCCCGATACATAGGAAATCTGCGGATTGTGCATCAATTTGATCAGATCCTCCTGCATCTTTTCCGAAAAGAAATCCTGATCCGGCAGGATAAGAAGAATTTTGCCGGCAAGCGCCGCAAAATCCGCCTCGGTTACGGGTTCCTGGTTCATGAGGTCGGCAAGCAGGCCGGAAATATGCACATCCTTCTCCTGTTTGTAGTCCCTGAAGATCGTCTCAAACATATCCTGCGCACCGGCAATCTCCTCGACACTTTCATTGCGGATATGGCTCATGCCGACCCGGATGAGCCTCGGCTTCAGCTTTTCATAGTTGCAGTGCTTCATATACCACAGCATCAGCGGCGCAAAAAAGTATTTCTTTTTCAAGCTTTTCAGCGTATTCGCATCCATGCCGCCGGTAGAAATGAGGATCAGCCCGCCTGTTTCTACCGGATACTTCTGCACATAGATCTGCGCGACCATGCCGCCGTCACTGACGCCGATAAAGAGCGGCTTTTCAACGCCGAGCCTTTCAAAGAACGCATGCATTCCCGCAACCAGCGCCTGATTGGTGCGCAGCTCTTGCGGATAATCAAACAGGAGAACGCGGTAATCATCGGACAGCCCATCCACATAGTCCATCCACATTTCCAGCGTATTCATGCCACCGTTCAGGAACACAAGCGTTTTTGCGTCCTCTTTTCCGCTCAGAATATAGCGGTATCGCGCACCGTCAACGGTCACCGTCCTGCAGGGGTGCGCCGCCGTGAATCCTTTTAATTTTTCTGAATACAGCTTCATCGTTTTTCCTCCTTATGCCCGTAAATCGACAAATGGAGCCACATCAGGGCTGTCGTGCCGGCCATGCCGCCCCTTATCCCTGCTTTTTATTTTAGGTACTGCCCGCACTCTTTTTCAAGCTCTTTCCACACCGGATATTCCGCACCGATCTCATCAAAGAAGCGTTTCAGATCCCGGTTCAGCGCGCTCATCTCATCCACGGCATTCATGGCATGATCGGAAGCGCAGATCTTTCCAAGACCCGTAGCACACATCAGCTTGAAAAAGCGCAGGCAGGTCTTGCGATACGCAGCGCCCTCGAATTCTGTGTCCTCTTTCGGCAAAATCGTATGTCCGGCCTTCCGGATGGCACGGTAGCCCTCGATATTGGCATCGATCAGCCGGTTCAGATATGCCGTGTTGCCCCGGAGCTTTTTCAGGTTGCCATCCGTTTTGTAGCAGGCAAATGCCGCCGGCATCACGAACGCCGCATGGCAGAGAAGATAATCCTCCATATCCGGCTCATAGACCACCTTGTATTTTGTGCCGCTGAAGATCTGCCCGATCAGCTGCTCGTTTGAAGGCACACCCGCAAGCTGACCGATGGTAATCTTCCTAAGATCAACCGACGCCACCCGGTCGCTTTCCCGATGTCCTGCCGCGACCGTAAAGGCAAACAGCACATTTTTCTCCGGCAGCGCGGCGGCAAGCGCCCTCGCCCGCACATTGTTGCCCACAAAGACGATGTTTTTCGTTTTGTTCGCCCGCAGGGCATCCATCACCGTGTCAATCTGCGTATATCGCACAGCCACGAAGATCGCGTCGTATGGATCATCCGGCTTCAGTTCGGTCACCACCTGGATACGGCTGACCGATACGCGGGGCGAAAATGTATCCTTGATCCGCAGGCCGTTCTTCCGGATCTGCTCCGCCCACTCTCCCCGTGCCAGCAGGGTGACATCCTTTCCGGCTCGGAAGAGATTTCTGGCCAGATTGCAGCCCAGCACGCCTGCACCGTAAACGAGAATTTTCATTTTCTCCACTCCTTTTTTCCATTTATCCTAATGCCACATCAAGCAGCATCATCACACTAAATCCGACTGCGAAGAACACCGTCCCCACATTGGAATGCTTACCCTGAGACATTTCCGGGATCAGCTCTTCCACCACCACATAAAGCATCGCGCCGGCGGCAAAGCTCAATAGATACGGCAGAGCCGGTATCACCAGCTGGGCGGCGATCAGCGTCAGCACTGCACCGATGGGCTCCACAATTCCCGAAAGCACACCGCCGAGGAAAGCCTTGCCCTTTCTCTCACCTTCGGCGCGGAGCGGCATGGATATGATCGCCCCCTCCGGGAAATTCTGAATGGCTATTCCGAGCGACAGGGCCAGCGCGCTTGCCGCCGTGATCTGCGCATTTTCCGCAAAAAAGCCCGCATACATCACGCCAACTGCCATTCCCTCCGGGATATTGTGCAGTGTCACCGCCAATACCATCATGGTTGTGCGTCCAAGCTTGGTTTTCGGGCCTTCCGCCTGGTCACTCCCAAGATGAAGGTGCGGGATCAGATGATCCAGCGCCAGCAAAAACAGCACACCGACCCAAAAGCCGATAAACGCCGGGAGAAATGAGAGTCTTCCCATATTTTCCGCCTGCTCTATCGCCGGGATCAGCAGGCTCCAGACCGAGGCAGCGACCATCACCCCGGCAGCAAACCCTGCCAGTGCACGCTGCACCGCATCGCCGAGGGACTTTTTCATACAGAACACGCACGCTGCACCGCAGGCCGTGCCAAGGAAAGGAATCAATATTCCCCAAAAGGTCTCCATCTTCCGCTCCTTATTATCCCACACCCATCAGGAAGCCGCCTTTGGCGTTTTCCTCGGTGTCGTCTGATTCATCATAGGCGTCGTAGGGAGCGCTCGGGTCGTGCACCCTTTTCTTAAACGGCGAGCAGAGCTGATCCTTGTGCGCAAAGGCAAACCCGAAATTGTCCGTCCAACCGGTATGGCCGGTGATGAACAGGGGATGTACGCCCATCTTTTTTAGTTTTGCCTCAAGGATGGCGAGTGACTTTACAGCAAGCTTGTTGTTCTCCGCAAGGGTGGAAATAAAGCTGTAGCCGCCGTCCGCGCCAAACCACAGGGTATCGCCGGTAAAGAGATACTTGTCGTCGATCAGATAGACCATATGCCCCCAGGTGTGGCCGGGGACAAGGAGGCATTTAATTTTGATGTCTCCGATGCGCAGGGTCTCGCCGTCCTTCAGCAGCTGCTTTTTGTTGTTGATCGTCACCTGCGGCAGCTTGTAGAGGTGATAGATCACCTTGCGGCGCACCTCACCGGTCAAGTAACGGTTCTCGATCTCGCCGATGTACAGCTTGGCCTTTTTGAACAGCCCCGGGCTGTCCGCCTCCACCGCGCCCACATGGTCGGTATCCTGATGGGTGATGAAAATGTGCCGGATGGACTTCGGGTCAATACCGAGCCAGCCCATTTTCTCCGCAAGGCGGTCATAGTTATAGCCCGCGTCGATCATGATGGTCGTGTCACCCTTGCGGTAGAAAAAGATATTCGCCACCCATTCGCGCACGCAGGCAACATTTTCATCAATCCAGCCGGTGTTCAACGGCTTGAATATCTCCTTGCCGCGGTACATTTTGCTCATTTCTTTTTTCTGAAATTCGGTTGCCTTTTTGGACATTTCCGTTCCTCCTTCAGCTGTTTTCGGTCTGACTTGCCGGTGCGTGTGTGAAAAACTCCATGGCCCGCCGGTAGAATTCCCGCGGGTGGAGCATTACCAGCTCCGCGTGCTCCATCTTCGGGATGCTGCACAGCTGTACATTGGGAAAATACTTCTTCACGAAACGCATATTCGCGCTGCGCGCCTTCTTTTCCTCTTCGCCGTACCAATAGGTGATACGGCAGCCGGTTTCCGCCGGCACAGATGGCAGCGCATAGTTGTTCGCCGACCAAAAGATATTGCGGACGGTTCGATTGGAATAGGTTTTCAGATACGCCGTCAGGGCATCGTATTCCTTCACCGGGTCACGCCCCGGCAGCGTCCAGCGCTCCGGCGGGTAAGCAGCCTCAAGGATCTTGCGACTTTTCGCAATCAGCCTGAACCCCCAAAAGTCACGCAGACAGGCAAGGCGGCGTAAAATCAGCGGCATCTGATACGGCGTAATGCCGGCATCAATGACGGCACACTCAACCGGGATTTTCCCCAGGGCAAGAAAGCGCGTCAGGCACGCGCCTCCGAGCGAGCAGCCGTAAGCCGCATCCAGACGGGAGATGCCATGCTGCTGCAGCCAATCGGTCACCTCGTCCACCGTCGTTTCTACGGAGACAAAGTCCTCTCCCGTTTCACCATGGCCGTCATAGACGATCTGCATTACATGGTAATCCCGCGCAAGCAGAGTCACCGCATCGGCGAACACCCACTCCGGTTCCGCCGTACACGGCAGGAACAGCAGCGTCCTTTCATGTTCTTTTCCGTATTCCAGAACCCTCATACCATCCGCTCCTCCTGGCTTTTTGCAGCGTTATTTTTCCGGATCACTTTCTGTCATCGCGCCAAAGAGTGCCGGTGCGCCGCCTGAACCTCTTGTAAAAACGCTTCCGGATGCTCACCGGCAAGACCGCCATGACCCAGATCCGTAAAGATCTTTGTTTCAAACGGATAGCCGGTTTTCTTCAGAGCCTCAAGCCCCACTGACAGCTTTTTGTCCACGCTGCCCCTAATCCCGTACCAGAGGAACATATCGGTTCTTGCAAACAAGGAATAGTCGGTCTTTTTGCCGATCAGATCGTAGTCCTGGTTCTTCCAGCTGCGCCATGTCGCCTTGCCGTAAAGGATACGGTCGGCTTCTTCAAGCGTCCGCCCGGTGACCTTCGCGAGAAACTTCTTCCTCCTCGGCCCCGGATGCCCCATGATCGCGTAGAACAAGCCCGTGAAGAAGAAACAATAAACCTCCTTGCCCCACCGGCTCCTGATGTTGGGATAATCCCGCAGCCCCATGCCGTCGGCGATCGTTGTTGTAATTTTCAGACGCTTATCCGCAAGAACCTCCATCAGCACGCGACATCCATAGGAAATACCGTAGAGAATGTCGATCCTGCCACCGTAATGCGCCACGATATAATCGCCGAGCCGTTTTGCCTCATCCATTGGCGATACAAACTCCGTTTCCGGCTCGTCGGGATTAAAGCCATCGTAAGCAACCAGCACCACATGATAGACCCTCGCCATTTCTTTCGCTGTTGGCAGCATACCGCGATAGCTTGTGCCGCCGCCGTGGAGCATGACCATAAGCTCCGGGTTCTCCGCGCCGAATTCAAAGTATTTCATAGTCTTGCTCCAATCTCATTTCTTCAAAATCGCCGTGATTTTGGCAAAGTCCTCACGCGCCTCCTTGAAATACGGCAGCATGCAGTAGCAGTGCACCATCTTCGGTCTGGCAAAGGCGGTGTACGGAACGCCCGCGCGCTTGCAGGCTTCCTCAAAGTCCGGCAGAGCACCGTACAACACTTCATCTGCGGAATAAAAGAAATGAATATCCCCCACACCGGAGAAATCGCCGCGAGAGCCGGAAATCATATAGTCCGGTACATGCTCCTGCCCGTGGCGCATAAACTTTTCCACCGTCACCATAAAGGCGTAGTCGATGGCAACATTCCGCCCATTCAGCGCCTGCATCCGCGCCTTTTCGGCGTCGTTCCACGGCACCTCTCCGGGAGAGACGGCAACGATGTGCCGGGGCTGCGGCAGCGGCTCGGGCTGCGCATTATTGTGCGCGGCAATGCCCAGCGCCAGGGCGCCGCCGGAGGAAAAGCCGCAGGTGCTGACATTTCCGCCGCCATAAATACCGATCATTTTGCGGTAGCATTCGTACACCATCGCGTATGTATCGGTGATACAATGCTCCATACAGAGCGGATAAAACGGGAACCACACATCGCAGCCGGTATCCCGCATCAGCTTACGCATCACGGGCAGATCCCCTTTATCGGGGCCGATGACCATGCCGCCGCCGAAAAAGTAGAGGATCGCACGCTCGGCCGGCTCCGGATTTTCACGGACGATCAGGCACGGGAAGCCGTTCACCGTAATCATCTCATAGTGCGCCTTGTGGTCAGTGGGCGTAAATACGCCGCGATGGCGGTTCTGTTTTTCGATGACCTTGGCAATCTCGGCCTCCGGCAGCCCGAACGCCTTTTTCGCGCCGGAAAGCCGATACGCCCCGCGCAGCAGAGAAGCAAATACACTCATATTGATTACTCCCTTTCCAAAGCCAGTATCTTACTGGAGATAGACAACCGGGCGGATATCTGCCGCCCAATGGTTAGGGAAGGCTAACCGTCGGACACGCCTTGCCGTACCGGTAAAATTCAGCCCATACCGCCAGCAAAAATGACCGAAACCGTTTATACGGTCACAGTATAGCATACTGCGTTTTGTTTCGCAATAGAAAATCCAAATTTCTGTCCGAAAAACTGCGGGCGCGAATCGGTATTAACTGTCCGGTTCTCCGCACCCTGCCCCCGACGCACCTTTTCCTTTTGCTTTTTGCCATGACAAGCCAAAACCGTTTACAGCCGCTCTCCCCCGCTCTTTCCTGCACACGCTCCCGTCGATCGCACAAGCGGCAAGCCCGAAACCGGGCCTGCCGCTTGTTGTGCGAAATATTCAGTTATCCAGAGTATCGTAGCTGAATCGGAACTCCGTTATTTTCGGGCTGCTCCATGTGGTAAAGTCCAGCTCCTCTGACGGTATCGTCAGCGTGTAAATGGAAGTACCTCTTTCCATGATGTACAGATCCATATCAAAGTGCTTGCTGAAAAGCGGACTATCCCCATCCGCCACCGCGATATCCACACCCGACAGCCCCACATCCTTGTCGGTGCCGTTGGCGGTATACAGCGTGATCTGCACATTGTTGTTGATGTCCATATACATTTCCGTGACCTTGCACATCACGGCACCGTCATAGAAGATCATCGTATTGTTGATGTCAAACGGGATAAAGAATTTTGCCCAGGCATAGCCTTGCTCCATCGCCTCACGCCCGTAATAGGTAAACCCGGCGTCATCGTAGCCCGACTGCAGCTTAGAGCGCACCGCATCATTCCATTCGATCTTCCAGCCATCGTTCCCGCGGGTCATAATCGTGGACAGGTACACCGACTGTTCCCTTTCTGCCGGGTAGTTTGCGGGTATCTGATAATACAGTGCCGTGAACCATACGGAATCGCCCTCCTGCGCCGCTATGGCGATCAGGCTTTTCCCGTATTCCTGAAAGCGGTCATACGATGTGGTATAATACTGGTCAATCACCGTGCTTTCGGTATTGCGGAACAGCTTTTCAAAGGATTTTTTATCCTTGCCGGCATACTCGATAAGCTTATCGGTGAGGATCTGTGCGGCTTCTATAATATCGGTATCGCCGCTGACGATCATATCGCCGCTGTCCGGTTTTGTCGTTTTGTTATCAGACGCATCACCGGTGCCGGAGGTTGTATCGGGCGTTGCATGATCGTCTGTGTCGCTCCTATCAGTCTGGGTCGTATGGTTTTTCGGATTGCTGCCGTCTATTGCCCCATAAAGAGTCGGCACGCCGAGGTTGGCGAGAATGCAGACGACCAGCCCACAGGCGATAAGGCCGCTTGTAAATCCGGCAAGTCCTCTGCCGTTGCGCTCCGGATTTTTTCCTTTTGTGACGGCATTCTTGATGCCGAGCAGCAGGGAGTTTTCCCCGGACACCACCGACACAAACAGCAGCACCGCCAGCGACAGCACAAAGGCATACGGCAAAAGCAGGGCGATACCGATCGCGGCAAGGAAAAACCACAGTGCCGGCGGTTTCAGGCGCACCATATTGCCAAGGGCGGCTTTCAGTCGCCCGCCGATTCCGCCGCGCTTGATTTCAGAGATCAGATTGCTGACTGCCGTAATGAGAAAATAGAAAAACAGAGCGGCAAATATCTGATTTGCCGTGTTATTCTTTGAAAAGAGGGTACCGGCAAAAAACGCTGTAATAATTGCCGAGGCAAGCGACATCACCAGCTTCACGATCAGAGACGGAAGAAACTTTTTGCCCTCATAGGCGCGCAGCATTCCGTACAGTGCGTTTGTGAGGATCTCTTTGATTGTTTTCATACGGCTCACCTCACAATACGGCTTTCAGCACGGCAACCAGAATCGCCGCACAGATATTGACCAGCAGGGCTATGCCTATTCCGCGCAGAACCCGTTTTGCCGACGGCTTATCCGGCTGTCCTTTTTCGCCCTCCGGCAGCTCAAAGCCAATTTCACCGGTCAGCATTTTGGCAATATGCTGTTTGTTTTCCTCGGTCTTTGCGAACGAGTGAACATACACACGCTCCTGTGCCTCGGTTTTATCAAACAGGCTGCCAAAAAACGCATAGCCCTCTTCGGCGTTCGTGACCGTCACACTGCGGTTGCATTTCCCATCCCGGTACTGCGCGCTTAAAACGCCGCTTTCCAGCGCCGAATGCATTGCCGCCACAAGATACTGCTTTGCAATTTCATAGGAAACAGGGCCGGCGACGGTCAGCTCCCCGTGCTTGGCGTTCATCATCAACCAGGCGCCGTCAAACGGAATGAAGTATACATCCGCACTGCCGCTTTCTTCTTTCAGCTCGGCACGCAGACACTTTTCAGGCGTGAACAGGGCTTTGACAAACGCGCGGATCGGCTCTGCCGGCTGCCGTGCATCGTCCGCCATGCCCAGCTCTTTGAGAAGACGGTCGGTCTCGCTTAAAGCCTCCGCCGGCAGACCGTTTATCAGCGCCTCGGTGTCGGGAGCAAGCTCGTTCATCGGCGATATATCGTTGTATTCAAGCCCCGCCATCTCGCCCAGCCGTTTTATCATCAGATAATTCAGTGTGAATTTCATTTTGCTCCCCCCTTACTGGTATAAAACCGCTCAATCAGCTTCCGGTAGTTTTCCAGTCCTCTTTCTGCACTGCCGTTGCCCTTTATCAACGCATCCTCCGCCGTATCGCCGAAGCCCATGAGGAACTCGCCGAGCCCCATGCCCTCTTCGCCGAACACGGCGTTATACAGATCGCCGTTATTCTCGGCAAGCAGAATATCTTCGGCGTCTACAAGATTCTTGATATTATCGCCGTAATCGCCGTGCATCATCTTGTCGGCAAGCTCACCGTAGCTCATCGCTTTGCTGCCGAACACGGTATCCATAACGCCCTCGGCGCGGGTGTCGGACGAGGCGGTGTGCGCCAGGTCGAGGAAATAATCAAAGAGATTTTCGGCATTATTGCCGGCGTTGACCATATCCGCCGCCGCGCTCCCCTTGAAGATCTCTGCGGTCGCGATATCCCATATGGCCAGGCTCGGGTCTGTTTTTGTCGCCTTGCCGACAAGCTGCCCCGCACCGAAGGAGCCCGCGCCCCTTACCAGCGCCTCTCGCCAGTTTCCGGTCTCGCCGTATACATCGGCAGCTTTCTGCAGTGCCTTTGAAACGCCTACCCCGGCGTCAAACAGTTCGCCGTATTTGCCGAATTTGTCAAAGAATTGCAGGCTGGACAATTTATCCAGGTTTTCCAGGATACTTCTGTTCCTATCGGCCGCCTTGAGCATTTTGTTGTAATCGACGGTGATCAGTCCCCAGCATATTTTGAATTTGATCGACTCCGGATCGTCGTATTTGCCGCCCGAAAAGCCGAGGAACGATAACAAGAACAGCAGCAGCAAAAATGCCGTGCCGCCCATACCGAGTAATCGTTTCAGCCAGCCGATGGGATCCTTCAGCAAGTCCTCAAAGGTTGGGCTGCCGTCGTACTCGCCGAGCCGGCCGCCTGTAGAATCATCCACATCCTTGTCTGTAGAAGCAAGGTTTCCCTTATAGTCACCACTGCTCTTTAAGCCCCAGTGCGAGGTGTAGTTTTTCACTTCTCCGCTCATCATGGCAACGGTGTCGCCGTAGGAGCGGAAATACGGCTTGCCATTGTCGTCAAGCTCCGGGGTCAGGGCATCGTTTTTATTGATCAGCGTATCCAGCAGCGTATAGGTCGTGCTGCCCTTTTTGGCGTAGAGCGTCAGCCCGAGAATTTTATCATTATCGGACAGGTCACTTAAATACTGAAAATCCTCCCAGCTCTGATCGGTCATACCGATATCGTAATTTCCGAGAACGGTGTCATACCAGCCGAACGCCGTGAAGTCGATAAAGGTCATATTATCCGGCAGCCTAATATCCCGCAGAGAAATGCAGCCCTCAAAGGCGCCCATGGCGATCCAGTCCAGCTTGGGCATTTCGGGGATGCTTTTCAGTGACACATCATTCTGAAAAGCGTATTTTTCTATGTATTCCAGGTTCTTGCATCCGGAGATTTCTTCAAGGTTTACCGAACTCAACCGCCGGATACAGGTGACATTGTCGTTGATATATATCTTTTTAAGGTTGTGATTTTCAATATCCACCCCGATAACCTTTACTGTACCGTACAGCGGAATCGTCACCGTTTCGGGAACGGCAATTTCGGTTTTCTGTCCTACATAGGAAACATAGCCGCATATCTCGCCGGTCTTGTATTCTGCCATAAGATCGGTTACGACCCATTCGCCGAGCATGGAATAATCGTAGCTGTACCAGTGGGACGAATAGTTGATCCGGGGGCCTGCCAGCTGGTTTTCCTGCTGCCGTTTCATGTAGTAGATACGGGTCATATCCCGGACGGTATCCCACGCCGGGTCATCAGCACTTGCAGGTTTGTTTATCATCTCAGATATACCGGTATAGAAAAATTGATAAAATGCAAAAGCGCCCGGCATATCCCAATGAGCAAGGGGATCATATTCATCAGGCTTCTTTCCGGAAACAGTCGTCAGCGCCTTTCCGGAAGTGCCGATGAGGCACCCGTTTTCGTCAACCTGAAACAGATCCGGCTGTTCTGTAATTGTTGAAGTACCAACTGTATAATTTCTTTGCGGCGCATTATCCGAATCGTCCTTGGGCGGATAGTAGTAGCCATAGTATGCCATGCCTGCAACTGTGTTTTTGGAAACAAATTCAATATAGCCTTCAAGGTTCTTATCGTAATCATACTGATCATAATCGTTGGCATCAACGACATCTCCGCCGGAGACTTGCACACCGTCCTTCCATGTGGAGTAGCAGGTAGGACAATAGTATGTATATACATAGCGGAGCTTGTTGCCGACCTTTTCAATGATACCGGGGACGGTATATCTTCCGTCGTCCTCAACCTCTACATAGTATTCGATCATTTTGTCGCCGTGACCTGAGCAACGATAGTTAAGTCCCGGTACTTTGGCGGCATTACTGTCGGTAAGTCCGTAATAATCCTCGGTCAGCACGGTATGACCGGTTTCCCTTGCCGATGCCGTCAGCGGCAGGCACGCCATCATCGTAACCGCCGCAAAGGCCGCCGACAGGAGCCTCACCAACCGTCTCTTATGAGTTTTATATCGCATAAGCCTTTCCTCACTTTTCCCCCAGGCAATCCCAAGGTTAAGATACAAATACACACAGCAATTGTACTATGAGCCGCCCTGCGGTTACAGTGGAATTTCCGAAATGGCCATTGCCTATTCGGAAATCCGTTGCCTTAGCACAATTTACAAACGAACGAAAAATCAAACCCGGAAAGCCGAAAAGCGGCGCCGGCAAACGCCGGCGCCGCTGAACGAAAAGACGGTAGAGATGGGCACGGATCTGCGCAAAGAAGTCTAAACCAACCACCGAACCCTACTATGCGAAAAAAGATACCACAAGGCTGAACGGCATCACCGAAGGGGTTGGAGCAGCAGTCGGAAAAAGAAGTCAGCATAGTTAACCATGTACCCGCGCCCAAACAAACTGCATTTCAACTTTCCTGTCAATAGCATTACGAAAACAGTGTTTGCGGTTTCCGTTTTCCAATCGTGTTAGTTTAAACTCACTCATCATGTAGTGATTTCGAAATGTGTATCCTCGCACTGCTACATACAAAAAGCTTCATATAAAACCCTATTGATTTTTCACAATTGACACAGGACCGCATTTTTCGGTATCGTAATTTTCCGTGCTCCAACTATAGACATAAGTATAGTTTCCTATTTTAACAGATGTCACATATGTGCCATCCTCCATATACTCCCGTTATCGGGTCGCTCCCTATACGGCGATAAAAAGCAATCCGCTCCGCCTTGTTTAGCGGTCGGAGACCCGCTATCCCTTTTGACGATATGCCTGCGGCAGTACCGTGCTGTTCAGTTGTGCAGTGCCCGCCG
>ERZ808246.319-NODE-319-length-42586-cov-4.489996_pt1 | contig 42586 bp, 33 predicted proteins | sample MGYA00521083_ERZ808246 | MGnify/ENA primary metagenome ERZ808246 (study PRJEB31516, sample SAMN03275577) | gut metagenome | biome: mammalia-associated habitat; material: feces | host: Papio cynocephalus | place: Kenya | collected 2012-07-07 ...
GCATTTCTTCTACAGCATTGTTGCCTACATGCTTAACCGGAACCTGAATTACTATGCTAACTTTTTCAGGCCCCAGTTAGCATGAAAACTCGAATTTCAGGCTATTTAGCCCAAATGTCGAGTTTTGATAAGAACAGTAATTTAAATATCATTCCCGTGCTATACGACACGGGAATCTGTTGGAAATTTTCATTAGATTATCGGGTCAAGCCCGATAATGACATTAAATTATAAAACTCGAAATTAAGGGTATTTATGTCATTATTTAGCTAGAATTTTTCTGCCATTCCCGCACTTGATGCGGGAATCTCGGCGTATTTATTTTACAGTGCGGGCAATCCGGAAACCAAATTTGTCAGTTTTATTAGACGGAGTAAAGCTACTTCTGGCAAAAACAGAAAGACTACCATAGCCACGCCCCACGCGAGTATCAGAAGAAGTTGATGACGGATCTGCAGCAGGTGTGTCGGCTTGTATTGAATAAACGTATACGTCCCAGCACAATTCCCATAAATTTCCGCTCATATCATAAAGCCCAAGCCTGTTAGGTGTTAACTTTCCAACTTCATGTCTAGAATTAAACCAAGCAACTTCAGTATTAGTATTACTTCCAGCATAAGTATAATTCCAGTCAGCAGCACTTTGGTTTCCACCACGGGCTGCAAATTCCCATTCCGCTTCTGTAGGCAGACGGTAGCCGTTTTTATTAAAATCACAAGAAACACTCTGCCAACCTGAACAATCTTGGGTAATAGCACTTAGAGCAATAGACCCATAGGGAACTTCATCACCGTTCTCCTGGATAATTGTATAGCAAGGCTCAAGCCCCATTAATATAGAAAGCCTGTTGCAAAACACAACCGCATGATACCAGCTTATAGTTTCAACAGGGCGCAGTTCTTGAGTTTCACCTGCAGCAAGATTATCAGTTGTATTAGTACTTGGATTTTCTCCCATTACGGCTTCAAAAAGCTCCTGGGTTACTTCGTACTTGCCTATGCTGTAAGGGCTTAAAGTTACCGTGCGTCCGTCAACAAAAACACCGTCGCTTCCGCTTCCTGTGATTGTTGTGGCGGTATCAGTTACAGTTGCAAGGGCTGTTTTTTCAAGCTTGGTTTTATTTATGACTATGCTTCCGTCCTCGGCAACAAAGCAGTTGGAAATTATAAGGGTAAAAGGGCATTCTGTAGTTTTATCAGCTTCAACTTTTATATCTTTGCTTCCAGATGCGATAAGCTCATCATTGTTCGCAGAATCCCGAGCCTCTGCCACAACTGTATATTCTCCGGCTTCAAGCTCCGTGAACTCTATTACCCCCCCCAACGCCGCGTCTTTTTCTATAGTCTCACTTTCGCCAATTACACGCACAACGAACTTGTCGGCATTGTTTTTATCGTAAACGTAGCGTCCGCCCGGCAAGGCAACACGGATTGAGCCGCCCTTTTCAGAGCCGCCACTCATGTTCATGCAGGACGCAGCTACAAATAAAAACGCAAATAAAGCCGGAACAATAAATTTCTTCATAAAAGACCTCCAGTCAAAATGTATACATTTAAAGATTGTCGGATCTCGTCCGACAATGACAAAGTCACGGGACTACCGAGCCAAGCCAGACAATGGCAGTTTTACATTTTCATGCCATTATCAAGCTTAGATTTTTCTGTCATTCCCGCACTTGATTCCTTCTTGTCATTATCGGGCTTGACCCGATAATCTAATTTTTCTTCTTAACAGTAATCTATTTTACATTATACTGAATAAATTCCAAAAAACAACTTTTTGGCAGAAATTTATTGAGAATTTACCTTGAGTAAATACGTTATTTTCCATCGGCAAATAGCTTATTTACCTTAGGAAAATAGGGGATGTCCCAAAAGTATCTTTTCTGTCATTTTCGGGCTTGACCCGAAAATCTAAATGCATATATTGCAATCATTTAGAGATTGTCGTATCAAGTACGACAATGACATTTAGAACTTATTAGACATCCCCTGCCTGAGCCACAAGGCGAAAAGCATTGCAGCTTACATGCTCAGCGACAGCCTAAGTTTTTAACAGTTTTTTTCTGCCCACAGTTGATTTAAAAACTCAAATTTCAGGCTATTTAGAAATGATACACGAATTCCCTTAGAAATGGTGCATGTATTTCTAAAGGAATTCATGAACCATTTCTATAAGACACAACAGTGATGTTCTTAGGAGTATAAGCAGCATCCATTATAGCAATTTGTCATCTTTCATGCTAAAGATGTGATTATAGCACAAATTTTTATTCTCCAGTTCCTACAATAGAAACATATACCACATCTGAACGGCCTTTCTGATCTGTTACTGAAATTTTATAATTTCCGGGATTAGGTGCCCATTCAATGCTTTGCCCCGGTTTTGACCTGCCTATAAATTCTGTACCCATAAACCACATCAGTTCAGAAGTATCCGCATCCGCAGAAGCACACAGCATAATTTTATTTTTGGACTGGTCCTTAAAGCGAAAAACATAATCAGTTCCGCTCATTGGAGAAATAATTTCCGGCGGGAACCCCAGTTTCTTAAAGTCCATTTTATATTCTTCCGGCGGATATTCAGGAGGAACCATTCTAGGAAGTCCAGCCTGCTCAAAAAGATGTTGCAAATCGCTGGGCCAGAATTCCCGAACAACTGATTCAACATAAGGCTTTTCCTCAGGCACTTCATCTGTGCGGTAACCGGTTCTTTTATCAATATTTATTTTGCGGTGAATCCTGCATTTTTCAATAGGAGAAACACCTGGAATGAACCATGCCAACTCCTTATCAGGACAATACGGGCCAGGAAGTCCGCCGCTAACAGAACATACTTCAACCTGTGTGCAGCCATCCGGATTCATTTCCCTGGAAAGTCTTTCTTTTGCCGGTAAGTCTGACAAAACTGAATAGGCAATATTAAAAAGCAAAGGTGCCGCCATAAGTCTTCCAATAAAGGCATTGTTTCCTTCTCCGTCTGCATTTCCAATCCAGACAGCACAAATATAACGGTCAAAAATTCCAACGCTCCAGCAATCCTTAAATCCAATTGAAGTTCCAGTTTTATAAGCAACAGGAATATCCTGAATATCTTTAGGTTTGTTCTGATACGGAGGTGTATTATCCTTAAGCATTTTACGGACAATAAAAGCGCTTTCCCTTGTAAGAAGCCTTTTACCCGGCGCCAGTTTAGGGACAGGAAAGAAATTAATTTCATGCATAATTCCGTTGTTTGCCAGAATTGCATACATTTTAACCAGTTCCAGCATAGAAACTTCACAGCTTCCAAGAACTATTGAAAGGCCGTAATGTTCCTTTTCTTTTATTTCTTTTACACCGGAATCCTTCATAAATTCATAAAGCCCGTAGTCTTTTAACTCCCTGTTCAGTGTAATTGCCGGAATATTACGGCTGTCCGAAAGAGCAAACCAAGCCTGAACCGGTCCCTTAAAAATGCTTCCATAATTATCCGGAGTATATTCATTAAAAGTCTGAGGTGTGTCTTTTAGCATTGTCCTAAAGTGAATCAATCCCTTTTCCAAAGCCAAGGCATAAATAAAAGGCTTTAAAGTTGAACCCGGAGAACGCTTTGAAGTAGTAATATTTACTTGTCCATCGATTGAATTATTGTAGTAATCCGCAGAACCTATATTTGCCAGCAAATCCATGGACTTCCAGTCTAGCAATAGGACTGCGCCGTTTTTAACTCCAAAATGTTTGTTCTGGTTTATGTATGCGTTGAAAATTTCTTCGCATTTATGCTGCAGCTCCAAATTCAAAGTTGTCCGTAATGTTCTTTTTGAAAGAGTTTTTTTTACACCATCCGTAACATTCAGCATTTCTGTAAAATGACGGGCTTCATTGGGAAATTTGCAGACAACTGAAAGCTGCATGTCCATAAAAATTTCCTTGTCAGAATCTTCCGGATGTTTTTCTAGCCATGATGAGAAAAGAATTTTTCGTGCCTGAATAAGTTCTGAAGGCGTCCTTGTTGGTTCTGGAGCGCGCTTTATAGGGTTTTGTGGAAGCACGCAAAGCATCACATTTTCAGAAAAATTCAAGTCTTTTATGCTTTTATTAAAATAATACCAAGCCGCAGTTTCAAAGCCTTCAATGTTTCCGCCGCAGGGAACCATGTTCAGATAGGCTTCAAGAATCTGTGCTTTACTAAAACACATTTCAAGATACAAGGCCTTTTGAATTTGTCTGAGTTTGCCCGAAATGCTTTTTGTATAAATGTGATAGTTTAGTTTTGCCACCTGCATGGTAATTGTAGAAGCACCCATGCGACGAGACTTTTTAATGTAGGTTTCCCAGCCGGCCTTAAAAACAGCCGCAAAATTAACTCCGTGGTGGCTGAAAAAATAGCGGTCTTCCTGCATAAGAATCAATTCAATGAACTGGGGAGAAAAATCACTTAAAGGACGGAAAATCCTATACTGCTCATCAGAGGTAAGAAAAACCTGAAGCAGATGGCCTTTGCAGTCAGAATAAGATCTTGAAAACTCTAAGTTTTTAAGCACATCTCCCTTGCGTTTTTCATAAAATATATTAAAAGCAAAAGAGACTGCTAAAACGAGAAAAAGCAAACCAATTCCCGTAGGAATCAGTTTTCTAGTGAATTTCATTCAGAAATTACCTTGCCTTTTCAATTTTCATTGCAGGAGACGAACTAAGAGCCCTAATCTTTTTGTTATACATATTTTCTGCAAACATAGGAGGAACAACAAAAGTTCCGGAATTTACGGCCTTTGCCTTATAAGCAAAGGTATTTACTTTGTCTGTTACAGTACCGTAAATTACAACCCTGTCTTCCCGAATATCAACATAATCAGGAGTCCAAGAGCCGTTTTCTGAATTACGTATAGACTGAATCTGGGTTTCAAGGCCCGCCGGAGACATAGCAACAAGAGCAACATTTGCAATAACTCCCTTTGTTGAGCGGAACGAAATCTTAACAGTTACAGTATCTCCAACCTTAAAAGAAGAAGCCTTGCTTCCATTTTCTGACAGATACTCACGGGAAACTTCAAGGCCTTCTTTGATTTCCTTTGAAGGGATTTCTTTTTCAAAACCAGCCTGAATTGTTCCATAGAACATTGGCATTGATTTGTCAGAAGTGAACTTTATTTTTTCAGTCTTATCAGAAAAGCTTCCCTTAAGAACAGCATCGCCTTTTAACTCAAGCTCAGTCTGTTCTTCTCCGGTAACTGCCAGGGCCTTGTAAACTTCCGACTTGTCTGTATAAGCGTAACTTTCAAAGGCACGGACTGCGGCAGCCGCTGAACTTGTACTGTAGTAAGAATAATCCAGATAGTTGCAAAGCTCTTCAACCTCATTTGCCTTAATATCACTGATTCTTGACGGAAAGTAAGAAGCAATGATGTCTATGTAAGTCGAAATATAATGAAGTCCATTCTGGAAAATCCATGAAGAGTCAAATGTCTTTTTGTTTTTTACTTTCTGAAGAATAGCATTAGCTTTTTTATCCTGCTTTAACATTGAGTAAGAAGCAGCAAGGTAAAGGCCTTCGTAGTCCGTTGCAGAGAAATTCTTACGGTTCATGTCTTCTTCCAATTTCTCAATATAAGAAGTTGTTACAATGCTGTTTTTTGTAAGAATGTAGATTGCATAAGAACGATGGTATATTCCACTTGACGAGTCATCGTTCTTTTCGGCAATGCCTTTTACTGCACTTAAAACTTGGTTCATCATATTCACAGGAACATAGAAACCATTGTTCTGAGCATCAGTTAAGAATTCTGCACAGTATAGTGTAATAAATGGATTTACAGGGCTCTTGCTCGTCCAGTAACCAATGTTTCCGTCAGACTTCATGCGAGACTGAATAATGCCAATAGTGTCAGAGACTATTTTTTCAGCATCAGCATGAGTTTTACCGCCAGCTTTTACAAAGTCTTCATATAAATATGGATACGCCTTGCTTGTTATCTGCTCTGCACAGCCGTAAGGGTATTTTTCAAGGAAGAATTTCAGGCCATCCAGGAATGTAGTTGGCACATTTGAAACCGCCGCATCACGAGTTGCAAATTCTTCATAAAGCCTATGATTTACATCTACTTCTGCAGATGTTTTTTTAGTAGAACCCGCACTAATCCAAACCTGATATGGCATAGAAGGGCGAACACTCAAAGTAGAAGAAATTGTGCAGGATTCACTCGCGTCAGTTGCAGTAAACTTGAGTTCAGAAGCACCAATAACATTCTTTGCCTTAACCTTAAATTCAGCAACTGCATCTTTTCCTTCTTCAATTGAAAGAGCCGCAGAAGACTCTCCAATGATTTCTAGATTAGAAGCTGGAATAGCCTTAAGAAGAATATTATTCTTTCCGCTGCCCTTATGATTATTTGTTACAGTTACAGAAACATCAAATTCATCGCCAGGAGCTGCAGCAAGCGGAGCATTAGGCACAATAATAATAGGATTTCTTGCAATTGTAGAAACATGAGCCACACCAATTTTATCCTTGAAAAAATAAACCGCCATAACTCTAAGGCTTCCGTTAAAGTAATCCGGAACATGATATTTTACACTGCGGCTTTCAGGACCTGTTTCAATAATTCCAGACCAGTATGCAACAGAAGCATTCTGGCGCCGCTTAAACGGATTGAGGTTCTTTGCAAGCATTTCCATTTCTGCACCACCACCAGTTGCAGAAAGAGTTTTTAGAACATTGTATTCTGGCAAAATCAAATCCAAAATCTGGGAAGTCCTTACTTCAAGAGCCCGTTTCTTAAAGAAATAAGCGAGCGGATTTGGTGTAGAATATTTTGCCACCTGAAGAATTCCTTCATCAATTGCAAAAATTGCAATCTTTCCAGAATCAGAAGAAGAATAGCTGATTGTAAGGTCGGAGCCAGATTTAATTTCATCCGGAACTTTAAGAGTAATATTGTTTGTGCGTTTTCCCCTGCCAACAGAGAATGGAATTGCGCCATAACAGAAAGGACTCATAAAAATTTCATTAGACGCAGAATCCCTAGTAAACATTACGTTAATATATCCGTTTCCTTCAAGCTCTTCTGGAATACGAATATGCTGAACAGAAGAAAGCTCATTTGTCTTGAACCACTTGTAGGTATATACGTGGTCCCGTTCAATAGTAATAAGACCAGTTCCTGCATAAGGGGCCTTAATGAAGATTTCCGCAGTTGAACCAGGATTTAAATCCCCTGACTGAAGCTTAAGTTCCAGCTCTGCAGTTCTAGTAAGACTACGGGAAACATTTTTATCACCAACGATTGTGTAATTAATCGTATTGAAAATTAATCCATCTTTATCTGCAAGAGTAAGTTTAAATTCACCGGCAGCATCAGAAGGAACAATAAAATCAGTGCCATTTTTACTGATTGAAATCTGCTTTTCATTTACAGGATAAGATTTTTTTACCGACTGATATTTATAAAGCCCGTTCGACTGTTTTACAAGAGTTGAAATATAGCGTATTTCTTCTATTTTAAGAGTTACACCTTCAAGATCAATCTTGTTAAGCTTCTGGTCAATTGCAATAAATGAAAGATTACGTACAGAATTTGAATTAATGTAGCCCAAAGAACCGTCTGCTTTATAACCAATCAAATATTTTAAAGGCGAAACATAAAGGGAAGCCTGGCTGGAAACACTTCTTCCGCTGCCCTTTTCATATCCTTCTGCATAAAACTGAAGTCTATAAGTTGCCTTTTCAAACTTAGACAAGTTCAAGTCAAATTCAGCTTTTCCTGCATCGTCAGTTTGTTTTGTTCCAAGGAATTCATCAAAAGATTTTCCCTTGTAGAAAGGATCTGCAAAGTAGTAATCAGAATACCTGTATAAAACAGGGAATCCAGGGGTAAGGAACATCTGGCCTTTAATGTCATTTCCGGCAGCAGGAGTTCCAAAAAGGTTTTTAAGAGAAACAGTACCTTTAAGTTGACTAGGATTAATCCAGCCATTTTCCGGCAATGGATCAAAGCCAGCAGAAATAGACAGAGTATCAGGAAGAAATTCTTCTAGCTTAATAGTTTCAGAAGCAAGGTATTCACGTTCTACTCGGTTTTTATATTCTTTTAAAAGATAAAGATTTACAGTGTAATTTCCAGTTGGAGAATAATCCTGTGTAGGAAAATCGATTTCTTCAAATCCGGCGGAAGAAAGCTGAAGTTTTTTATTAAATACTACAGAACCATTTGAGTCGGTAACTTCTGCCTCAATAGGAGTTCCACGCAAATCAATATTCCAGTTACCTGCTTTGGCAATCAAAGCAATATGGGCCGTTTCTCCCGGACGGTACATTCCGCGGTCACTGAACATATAGGCAGTAATTCTGTCAGGCTGGGAAGCTCCGTACTCACCGCCAACATCGTAGTTTGAATAATCCAAGCTTCTTCCGTTTTCTGAATATGGCATAAAAGAAAGGTCGTTTGCCGTTTCTACAACATAAGCAGTAGGACGATGCTCACCGGAATAATTTGAAATTGCAGGAAGTTTTGCATGGCCGCTTGAATCAGTTGTTGTTGCGGCAACAACATTTCCATTCAGACCTACAACTTTTACAGTAGCATAAGAAACAGGATTTCCATTAGAAATCGACTGAACAAATACATCTCGCGTTCCGTCAGTATTTTTCTTAATAATAAAACCTAGGTCAGTAACAAGAATCAAGCGCTTGTCTGATTTTCCTGAATAGTAGGAATCTCGGCCAAGACTATTTTCATTTTCTGCAACCTGAAAAAGGAAAAGGCCATTCTTCAGATTCTTTGAAGCATTTGCGCGAAGTTTATCAGAAAAATCATAAGAGAAATAAGAAATTTCAGAAATTGAATAATCCGGAATCCAATAACTAGAAGTTTCTGATTCTGCAATATTGTTTTCGTTAAAAGAATAATGTTCAAAGTGGAAATTCTTCATATCTCCATTGGACATTGAAACAAGATGATTTACATCTTTTGGCATAATGCGGGAAAGACGGTAATAAACTTTCTTAATTCCTCGGGAATACAAAGCCATTTTGCGACTGCCGGAAAGAGAAAGAATTGTACCTTCTGACATAATCGAAAGCTCCTTTGGATATTCAGGAACTTTTATTATTGTTTCATAAGAATTAGTTTCGTTATAAAAACGAAGCTTATATCCGCCAAAAAAGTTTATGCCGCCTTCTATTTTTACATAAAGATAACGGCCTGGAGTTGCTTTATAACCAAAACTGTTTAAGTCTGCAGCAGGCTCTGCTGTTGGAACAGGTGAAAGTTCAATTTTTTTAGAAATCTTAAGAATTTTATCAGTAACATAATTAGTAGACCAAAAGGCATCTTCTGCTACATCCCAACCTTCCATTTCAGGACGATCTTTTGGAAGTTCAAAAACACTTATGCAAGAAGCAAGCTCGTCAACAGCAACAGAACCTTTTGTTTCAATAACAAGCATTTGGTCATAATTCTGATTTTGATTTTTTACAAGAGAAGTATCAACTGACTCGATTTTTACAAAGTCACTCATTCCTGGAACAGATACAGTTTTTGTTTCCTCATCCGAAGATTTTCCACCAACCTGCGCTTCAATTCCTTTGCCCATTTTTACTTTAAGAGCAGACGTATACGGAGGAATTGGAAGAAGATCAGAAACAAGATATGCTTCTGAAGCAGATTTATTATAACTAAGTTTAAAAGGAACGTTTTCAACCTTAATTGATTTTCCATTAGCATCATAATAATCAAGGCTCATAGTTACACAACCGGCAACTGACTCTTTTACCATTGGATGAGAAGCATAAATTGTTGCTGTTACCCGCTTTTCCTTTGGGTTTTCTGGATTAATATAGAATTCGGCATCTTCAAGGCTTACAACAAAATTTTCAGTTTTAAAACTAAAGTCTGATTTTACATTAACATCCTCAGAGAAAATTGCTGACGGCATAGAAACCTTGTATCGCGTTCCCAGAAGCCAATTTTCATGCGGTATAAATCGTAATTGGGAATCATTAACCCAAACCCATTTACCTGCAATTTGCGGTGTAATAGTAATCTGAGATGAAGGCTCAGAACCAGCTTCGGTCAGTTTTGAAACAGAACCATCAAAATTCACACAAAGAGTATCCGGCTGCCCATTTTCATCAAGGCGTGTGGATGGGTTGTAAACACTATAATTTACAGAAACTGCACTGCTCTTTTTACGGCAGGAAAATGCAGAAACAGAAAACAAACAGATTGCTGAAGCAATTAGAATTTTATAAACCTTGGCAAATTTCATAGATTTTCTCCAATAATTCATTTTACGTTTTTCAAATAAGAAAGATAGTCAAGGACAACGACTTCTGTGTCTGGAAAAAAATTCTTTCCGTCTGGAAGATTCATAATTTCATTTTCTACAAGTCCAAGAACAGCATCAAAATCAGGGTTACTGATTTCCACATCAGCAACTGGAGATTTAGCCGCCGGATTTTTTTTATACCGGTTTGAATATTTCACAGCAAGCTTTGGATTCCCTCGGTTCATAACATAAAGATTCCACAAAAATCTTGCGCAAGTAATTCTTTTAATAGCTTCGGAATTTAAAATTTCAGCAGAAAGCCCCTGCTCATCTGTTGGATCTGTTGCAGGGTTAAACATGCCTGCTTCCGCAACTTTTTCTGTAAGACGGGAAGCAGAAAGCTTTGTTCCAGTTGTAAAATCATTCAGCAAACCAGTTTTTTCATAAGCCAGCTGAACCATTGTTTCTTTAGTCAGCTTAGAGGCTAGATTTTGTTCAGAAGAAAGAACCGAACTGTTTTCCACATCAATTCCGGAATTGTAAAGAATCCATACCTTATCACGAAAGTTTTTGTATACAGCCCGATAATTACTGCGGCCCTGATTATCAAATTCAATAAACGCTTCATCAATAAAAGCTATTGATTTGTCGTACTGTTTTTTTGAATATAAAAGTTTTCCTTTTTCCAAAAGAAGGATTGAATTGTTTGGGTCAAAAGAAAGTATTTCGTCTATTTTCTGAATTGAGGTGTCAATATTTTTTTCAAGTTTTGAGCCAAGAAGAAGAACATAATCATCGCCGCCCTTAATCGCTTTTGAATCCCGGTAACATTCAGCCGCCTTAGATTTTTTTCCTTCCATAAGATAAAGTATTCCGTCAATGGATGTAATGTGAGCTTCTATTATTGGCTCAACATGGCTTTTAGAAAGCTGGGCATATACATCCTGATGAAAACTGTCCAACTGATTCTGATCAAATTTTCCAGTCATAAGATAATTTGCATCAATAAGAATAAACCTGTCTTCGTAAACAGAAATTTCTTCCATCAGTTCTTTGTTTAGATTAGTTGTCTGAAACACATCCTGCTGCCGGAAATGACATTAAGTAGTTACACAAGAAGAAAAAAGAAAGCCAAAAGCAGATAAAAGTACAAGGATTTTCTTCATTTAAATTCTCCAATTAGTTAATTTTCCAAGCGTTTAATTTATTGTCAATTGAAAGTGAAAGAATGTCGGTTTTTTTGTCGCCGTTTAAATCCATAAAGAACGGAATACCGTAACCTGTAACTGGGAATGCATTTAAGAATTCAAGGTCTGATGTAAAACCATAAATCGCATTTGAATCGCCGCAAATAAAGATTTCATCTTTTTTATCGCTGTTATAGTCGCAAACTGTAATGTAACCTGATTTTGCAGAAAGACTTGGCAGCTTGATTTTTGTTACAGAGCCATCCAGCATGACTTTATAAATTGTTCCATTTTCAGAAACTGCAATCAATGAATCATTTACATATTTTACATTTTGATAGAAGATATCTTCGAGATTAAGCGGAAGAGCATTGGCAAGCACACCATTTGAATCCCAAACATAAAGTTCTCCGGCCTGAGAAACAAAAGCAACAAAAGTCTGATTATTATTTTCAAAAATACAAGGTGAGCCAAAACCAATTCCATCAACAGGAATTTCCAAAAGAGAAATCTCCAAAGGATTCTTTGCTTTTATAGTAAGCAGATTGACTGAACCTGCAAAGCCTTTTTTATAAATAGCAATTTTATCACCGTAAACAGCAGGTGCATTTTTTATCTGATATGAATCTTCAAAAGCGTATTCAAAAGTCTGGCCATCAGATTTAACAAAGTGAAGCAAATCATCATCGCCAACAATTACTAGCAAATCCTCAAAAACCACAGGACGACAGCCTGGTCTTATTCCCGTCATAATTGGGAAACTTTCTACTTCATCAAGGCTTTGATTTAAAAGATAAACGAGACCATCTTTTGTTACAGCCCAGAATTCTCCTCCGTTCTTCTTAAAAGTAACTTTGGAAGCAGGCACTAGATACTCAAGACCTGCTATTTCTTTTTCAGCAACTTCAAGGCTTGCAGCATTAAATGTCTTAATCAATCCAGGATTCTGGTACCAGTAAATAAGACGATTTTTTGGATTCTCAGATTTGTAAAGAACAGGAACGGAATTACCTTTAAGCTGAATAGGAAACCCTTGAACAGACTGAGTTTGCCTTTTTTCGCTGTAAATTGAATTCAGGCGAGCAGAAATAACATTGTCTTTTGTAGAAATATCAAGTTTTCCAATATTGTAAAGCTGAAGAATTTTATTAAACAGCGAGTTTCCTTTTACAAAAAATGGAACACTTTGCTCAAGGTTGTAGTACAGACTTACAGAAGCAGGAGAAATTGAATTTCCATTCACCTTTCTCCATGTATCATCTTTATCAAGCCTCACCCCATTTTTGAGAGCGGCATTTATGGAAGCAAGATTTTCAGGTGATTGTGAAAAATAAATAAAATTATCCTTTACCATATAATAAGGTTTGGGAAGAGTAATATTCATAGCATTCAGCAAAGAAACAACAAAGTTAGGAAATTCAATACGCGGCAAACGGACTCCATCCAAAAGAAGGCTAGTATCTGACCGCAATATAATAGAAGAAATTAGTATATCAAAAACTTTCTGCCGCTTTTCTTCATCCTCAATTTTAAGAACAAAAACAGGATTTGATTTTCCTTCAAGGCCAAGGACAGCATATTCATCAGAAGTCCATGAAAAAAGAATATTTTCCAAAGAATCTTTGAAAAAAGTTTTTGAAAGGGCATTTGCATCATTCCACTTTCTTTTTATATTTATATTTCCTTCATCCAGAACTTCAAAAGCCACATCTTTTATTTCAGAAAGTTTTCCAAGGTTAATCAAAGTATAATACTGAACTGCTCCAGGAAGCTTTGGCAAAAGTTCAGGAATATCAGATTTGCGTTCAATCAAGTCAAGAACTGCATTTGATTTTTCGCTGCTTTTTTCAAAAGGAAGCTTTATTTCAACATTAATATTTTCATCAGAAATACCAAATTCAATTTTGCTTAGCTCATTTTCTGAAAGAGAATCTGCAACAAAATTAATATATGGATTTTTCTTTCCAATCAGTTTTAAAAGATTCCGTCCATTTGCAACAATTCTAAAAGGCTGAGCAAGGCGATTCTTCATGATTTTTAATTCATCGCCGCTGTAATCGGCTGTATTTTTTAACGAAATAGCCTTTTCAAAGTAAACTGGGCTTTCAGAAACAATCACAAGGTTTTTATGGATTTTTGCATAGTATGACTTTTCGCCTTTTTTATATTCAAAATAAGAATGGCCTGATTCATTAATATAATAAAGATTTTCTACCGGATGAAATTTAGCAAAAAGCGGAGCTAGACGTGAAATTCCAGAAAGAAAACCCATATCAACAATTGCAACAAAATTGCTTCCGTCATACATAGCGACATCAATCCTACGGGAAAAAGCTAATTTTACAAAAGCATTTTTACGCAAGTCTGATTCGCGGATTGAATAAAAAATCTGTCGGGCATTAGAAAAACTAGGCTCAGCAAGAACAACATCCATAGCCTTTAAATCAACTAAAGGTTCAACGGCATCATAAAAAGAATCTGTTCTTATATAAACTGAATAATTATTAGGAAGCGCATTTACAGTAGAAGTCCGGTCCAGTCCGCAAAAAAGCATCCAGGCAAAAACCAGACCAACTAATCCACAGAAAATCCAAAGTATTGAAAAAAATATTCTAAACAAAAAAGGTTTATTTTTTGAACTGCTCATATTATTTCCCATTTTTTAACTATATAAAAACCGTAATTGAAAATGCATTAAAAAACATTGAACTTTCAGATGCTCATGTTAATGTTGAGAATGGATGCTGGACAGAACATTGAAAACATTGCAAATCAATCATCAATTATATTACAATATCGCTCTTAAGTTTTCAATTGCATAATTAATTAGCCTGAAATTCTAATTTATAAACCAACTGTGGATTGAAAAACTTTGAAAGGAAAACTTTATCCTTTGCAATGAAATTAAAGTATGTCTTTTGAGCATAATAATTACATACTTATAGGTCGAATGCCGAGTTTTTATAAAAACAGCTATTAAACAGTTATTCCTATGCTAACAAGGCTGTCATTACCGTGCTTGAGACTGCGATGTTTGCATACCAAACTCAGTTATCAATCTTGCCATCGGATTATCACCCGAGTTTCTGTCAGAAACATCGTAGGGGCAAGCCCGAAAATGACAACTTTCCCAACATTTTCATGTCATTCCCGCAGTTGTTTCATCTCTCTGTCATTGTCGTACTTGAATTTCCCTGTCATTCCCACACTTGATGTGGGAATCTCTGTTATAACCAACTTTTCAAGAACCTGTCTTACATTATAATGAATAAATTTCAAAAAACAACTTTTTGGCAAAAATTTATTGAATTTTCTGTTGAAAACGCAATAAATAAAAAAAATCGTTAGTTTTTTCTAATCAGTGTGGAAAAACAAAGCAAAATCTATTCTATTTTACTGTTGTCCAAATATGCAATGGAATACAAGGATTTATATTCTTTATCCTAAAAAGTTCTATCAGGTTTACAAATTCATAGCCGCGGGATTTTAAAACTGGAATGGCGGACTTAACAGCCTGAACTGTAGCATAATTTTCTTCCATTACGTGAAGAAGCACAATCTGCCCATCTTCCGCAGATTTTAAAATACGCTCAGTTCTTTGTTCAGCAGTAATTTCAGGAAGCCAGTCCTCATAGCCTTTTCCGCCAATAAAGGGAACTTTTATAGCTTTGTACATATTGACGCTTACACTGATATAAGGCGGACGGAAAAATTCACTTCTTTTGCCGATGCACTTTTCTATAAGGGATTCAGTTTTTTCATATTCGTCCTGAATCATGGCAATGCTCATTTTTGACATATCGGAATGCGTAAACGAATGATTTTGAATGTCGCATCCCATTTTAAATGCGCGCCTTACAACTTTTGCAGACTCTTCATTGATTTTGTTTCCGACTAAAAAAAATGACGCAGGAATCCTATTAAATTCAAGAACATCCAGCATATCTGACATAACATTTGCATTAGGTCCGTCATCAAACGAAAGCGTTATATGCTTCATAAACTTCTTTTGTATTCTTCAATTTGCTGCTTTAGATTTTGAATATGCTGATTAAACATAAAGTCAATGAAGCTTGCAGAATCTTCGGCGTCTTGGCTTTCGGAAATTGCCTTTATATATTCAGCACGTCTTTCTTTTTTTACAATCGATGGAACAAGATTTTTTTCATATTGAACCATATTCATAAGCAAACGGCTCATTCTTCCGTTTCCGTCTGCCCAAGGATGAATTGAAGCAAGCCTAAAATGAGATTCAAAACTTAATTTATATGCGTTTTCAATGTCATCTGAATAAGTTTCTTCAAGTTCTTCATTGAGCCAGCCGCAGAATTCTTGAAGCTTGTCAGGAACTTTTTGCCAAGCAAGATAAGATTTTCCGCCGCGCCCAGCACTTACATTCAAAAGCCTTAATTCTCCTTTTGCAGAAGAAAAAGAACCTGCAACTGTATTATAAGAGGAGCCTGTATTTTTCATTAAAGTTTCAGAAAGAGAACAAAGAAAACCAACTGTTATTTTTTCGTGTTTTTTTGCAAAATCAAAGCTCTGCTCATACGCTTTTTTTAGGTCAAGATTCATAAGCTGCTCTGAAATAGGCTTTGAACAAGAAATTCCGTTGTCAAACAAAACCTGATTTTCAATTTCCGTAATCGTAGAGCCTTCAATCGCTGTTGAATGTGTAATTATCGAATATAAATAAAACTTATCGTAATCAAGTTGCTGATTTATTCCAAGAGAATTATATTCATTCAAGACCGTTATTATTTCATTTTTCATTTTCGCCGTACAATAAAATTATTTAACATTATGCAAAAACAGGACGCTTCTTTTCTTTTGCGCACTGAACAAGATAAAGGTTTATAAGATTCTGGTAAGAAATACCTGTCTCTTCCGCAAGCTCCTTGAAATAAGAAATCGCCCCCGAATCAAGATTTATAGTAACTGTTTTTTTTATTTTTTTATACCACGGCTGAAATTCCTTTAATTCTTCTTTTGTCATCGCAGGGCAATCTTCAGCAGGTGTCGCACGAGCATTTCTTATAATCGCTTTTTCAGCCTCTGTAAGTGGCGGAAGTTTTTTCAACTCATCTAAGGTCATAGTCGTCATAGTATTCATCTGTTTCCTCCTTTGTCGCTTTTCTAGCAGAAATAATACGAGTCCTGTCATTGCGTTCCGTGTACACAACAAAAAGAATGTCGTCAACCATTCCGATTACATTCCAACGATCTTCTGTATCTGTTGAATGGCTACTGTCGTATTTTTCAATACGTTTTTCATCAAGAAAAACACGGACAGCAAATTCAAAACTGATTCCATCATGATTTTTCTTGTTATATTCATTCTTTTTATTGTCCCATTCATAAATCATATTTACATACTACATACGCTATAAATATCTGTCAAGTTTTTAAATGCGTTCTTCTATTTTAGTGGCAGAAATGAATGCGCTAATTTCTTACAAATATAACAAGGTCGCCTTTTTGTTTTCTTGCTTCAAAATTGTAGTCTTTTCCGTTTTTTGAGACAATTGCAAAGTATCTAAAATTACGAAGTGTTTTTTCAATAGGAGATTCCAAGTCTTCTGAATCATTATATTCTTGCAGAGTAACACCGCCGGCTTTTTTCCAGCCTTTATCTTTATAATCTGAAGCATAGACAACAAATGAAATTCCATAATCATCAGTAAGATTTACAAATTCTATTTCGTCATAAAATCTTCCTTTTATATTGTCTGAATCAATTACAAAGGCAGATTCAAGCTCCTTTTCAAAATCAAATTCGGAATCCGGCATTACAAAAATGCAAAGGTCATTGTCAATTTTTTGCGCACGGTAGTTGTAAACTTTGTTATTTTTAGGAACTACAGCAAAATACTGTATTTGAGCAATGCGGTCTTCCATGCGGGAATCAACATCTTCTGAATCGTAAAAACCCTTTAAGAATGCTCTTCCGTAAAACTGCCAGGAATTATTTTTATTGTCATAATAGTAAACTTCAAAGCCAAGCTGCTCGTCTGTTTCGTTTATAAGCTTTACATCTTCTCTTGCTTTTCCAGCTATAGAATTGGCATCAAGGACAAACGCATTTTCAGCATCAAGGTTAAAATCAGGAGCCTGAGCAAAACAAGCAAAACTAAAAACTAGGCAGACAAAAAAAACAATCTTTTTCATATATTCTTCCATAAATGATTCATCTCTCACTGATTGAAATTTAACATTTCTAAAAAAGTTACGCAAGAAAATAGTAAGCAGACTGCGCAACAAGATTTACCAGGTCTATTTTTTAAACTCTGTCTTTAAAATCAAAGTATTCTATGATACAATTGCATTATGCAGATTATTCCAGTAGCAAGCGGCAAAGGCGGCGTTGGAAAAAGCCTTTTAAGCGCAAACCTTGCAATTGCCCTAGGACAGGCAGGCAAAAAAGTTCTTCTCATTGATTTGGATTTGGGAGCTTCAAACCTTCATCTTGTAATAGGCCATCCTAACCCAAAGGCAGGAGTCGGCACATTCCTTACAGGCGAAAGCAAGTTTGAAGACATAATTTGCCCAACAGACTACGACAATGTAAGTTTTATTGCAGGCGATTCTGAAATTCCTGGGCTTACTTCACTAAAAGTCAGCCAGAAAAACGAGCTTATAAAAAGCTTCAATAAACAGGAATCTAAATTCGACTATCTGATTTTGGACTTGGGAGCAGGAACCCATCTTACAATTCTTGATATGTTTCTTCTTTCTCCGCAGGGAATTGTTGTTACAGCTCCGACTGTTACCGCCACATTGAACGGCTATCTTTTTCTTAAGAATGTAATGTTCCGCATGATGTACAATACTTTTAAGAAAGGAAGCGCAGGCTACAAATATCTTGAGTCGCTAAAAAAAGATTCGCTTTCGCTCCAGAGGCTTTATATTCCAAAGCTTGTTGAAATTCTTGAAAAAGAAGACCCGGAAGGAACTGCATTGTTCAAAAAGCGTATAAATGAATTTCATCCGCGGCTCGTGCTTAATATGATAGATGACCCAAAAGACGCAGACAGAGCGCAAAGAATCCGCCGTTCATGCCAGCAGTATTTGGACTTGGACTTGGATCATCTTGGCGTAATCTACCGCGACACTTTGCAGGACAAGGCTCTTTCTTCAAGACTGCCAGTCATTGCTTACAAGCCGCAGTCAATTATAGGCCAGGCAATCTACAGAATTGCAGAAAAAATAATTCAGTCCGAAACTTTAAAGTTTGACGACAGCTATGACATAACCCAGGCTTCAGACACTTCATTTGAAATTGCCACAGAAGAAGCCAATGACGACTTTGGGCAAAAAATGGCTTACATAGAAGAGCTTGCAGGAACTGGCGCGCTTACTGCCGGGGAACTTGCAGAAACTTTAAAGCAGCAGCAATACGAGCTTACAAGGTTAAAAAACGAAAACAATCTATTAAAGAAAAAACTTCTGGAAGCAGCGGCAAAAGGCTTCAAGGTGTAAGACAAAATGCTAAATTCTCTTTTATATATAAAATATCCGTCTTGGATTCATCCGGAGCTTTTTCCCGGAGTTCCGCTTTTGGGACTTGTGCGCTGGTACGGTCTTATGTACATAATCGCATTTGGAACAGCTTTTTATATTCTGCGGAAAATTCAGCGTGAAGGCGCATTGGACACGCCAGATTCAAAAACTACGGAAGATGATATTTTCAGCTTTATTGCATTCGGAATTATTTTTCTTTTGGCAGGCGCGCGGATTTTTTCAACGCTTGTGTATGATACTTCCGGGCTTTACTGGAAAAAGCCTTGGCTAATTTTCTGGCCGTTCGACACAGTAACAAAAAGATTCACAGGTCTTGCGGGAATGTCCTATCACGGCGGATTCCTCGGCGGACTTGTGGGAATGCTAATCTGGTGCAAAAAACACAAAAAGCCTGCGCTCAAATGGATTGATGCAATGGCAGTTGCAATTCCGCTTGGCTACACTTTTGGACGAGTCGGAAACTTTATGAATGGAGAACTTTACGGCAGAATAACAAAAGCTCCTTGGGGAATTGTCTTTCCACGCGCAGAAACTTTTTCTTCAAGCTTAGACTGGGTAAAAGAATTTGCTTCTTCAATAGGAATGTCTCTTGGCGGCGCAAAGCTTGTAAATCTTCCGCGGCATCCAAGCCAGCTTTACGAAGCTCTTTTTGAAGGACTTTTGCTTTTTCTTCTTATTTGGTGCCTAAGAAAGAAAAAACCGTTCGACGGATTTCTTACAGCGTGCTACACGGTTGGCTACGGCTTTGTAAGATTTTTTATAGAATATTTCCGCGAGCCTGACGCAGACATTGGCTACAGAATTTCTGCAACAAAAGACGCTGCAATCTACACAAACACTTCGCTTTTAAATCTTAGCACAGGACAAATTTTCTGTCTTATGATGATTGCAGGCGGAATTCTTATGATTTTTATTCTTGCAATGCTTAACAAAAAAAATGACAGAAATAGAAAAACATTACAATAAGCACAAGGAAGAAAACAGGCTTTTAACGCGGCACGGCAAAGTTGAATTCGCCGTCGCAATGAAATACATCCATGATTTTCTTCCTACGCAAGACAAACGGCTTTTTAAGATTGCGGACATTGGAGCCGGAACAGGAAGGTATTCAGTTGCCCTTGCAAAAGAAGGCTTTGATGTTACGGCGGTTGAGCTTGTAAAACATAATCTTGAAATACTTGAGTCCAAGCACGAGCGCGTAAAATGCTGGCCGGGAAACGCTCTTGACCTTAGTTTTTTGCCAGATGAAACTTTTGATGCGACAATTGTTTTTGGTCCTCTTTATCATCTTCATAAAGAAAAAGAAAAACTTACAGCTTTAAAAGAAGCGCGCAGAATAACAAAAAAAGGCGGAACAATTTTTGCCGCGTATCTTTTAAACGAATACAGCATTCTTTCATATTGCTTTGCGCAAAATAGAATTACTGATCTTATAAAAAGCAAAAATATTTCTAACGACTTTCACATAATTCCAAAAGAAAATGAACTTTACGACTATGTGCGCCTAGAAGATATTGACCGGCTGAACAAACTAAGCGAATTAAAGAGGATAAAAATATTTTCTCCGGACGGACCTGCAGACTTTATGCGCAAACAACTGAACGCAATGACAGAAGAAACTTTTAAAAAATTCATTGAATATCAGATTTGCAACGCTGAACGCCCCGAACTTTTAGGCGCAGGCTCCCATCTTGTAGATATTCTGGAAAATTGAAAGGTTGAATACTGAATTCCTGTAAAAAAGTTATTTTACTTTCATTGTCAAAACTCAATATTAAACCTAAAAATAGATTTAGCAAGAGATTACCCAGTCAAACTGGGCAATGACACTCGCCCCGCCACGAAAATGACAAAAAAAGCATTAGTGATGGAAAAGTCTGATTCCTGTAAACGCCATAACCATGTTGTATTTGTCGCAAGTTTCAATAACATTATCATCGCGGATTGAGCCGCCCGGCTGAGCTATAACTTTTACTCCGCTTCTGTGCGCACGCTCAATGTTGTCTCCAAATGGGAAGAATGCATCGCTGCCCACTGCGACATCTGTATTTTTTGCAATCCAAGCCTTGCGCTCTTCACGTGTAAACACTGCTGGCTTTTCCGCAAAGAAATTCTGCCATGTTCCTTCAGCAAGAACATCATCATAATCATCGCTTGTATAAACATCGATTGTGTTGTCGCGATCTGCTCTTTTTATGTCTGCTTTGAATTTTAAATTTAAAACCTGCGGACTCTGTCTAAGCCACCATTTGTCTGCCTTGTCGCCTGCAAGACGTGTGCAGTGAATGCGGCTCTGCTGCCCGGCTCCAATTCCAATTGCCTGGCCATCCTTTACATAGCAGACGCTGTTGGACTGGGTGTATTTTAAGATAATCAGGGAAATCAAAAGGTTGTCGCGTTCTTCTTTTGTGAGAGCCTTGTTTTTTGTTACAATATTTTTTAAGCAATTATCATCAAGTTTTATAAAATTGTGTCCCTGTTCAAAAGTTACGCCAAACACTTGCTTCTTTTCTATTTCGGAAGGAACATAGTTTTCATCAATTTGAAGAACGCAATATCCGCCTTTTTTCTTTGCCTTTAGAATTTCAAGAGCATCATCATCATAGCCCGGAGCAATTATTCCGTCGGAAACTTCTTTCTTTATTAAAAGAGCAGTTGCCTTGTCGCATTTGTCGCTAAGAGCAATAAAGTCTCCAAAAGAAGACATTCTGTCTGCACCGCGAGCTCTTGCATAAGCACACGCCAAAGGAGTAAGCTCAACATCATCAGTGTAATAAATCTGCTTAAGTGTGCTGCTCAAAGGGCGACCAACCGCAGCTCCGGCAGGAGAAACATGCTTAAAAGATGTTGCAGCAGGAAGGCCGGTTGCTTCTTTTAATTCCTTTACAAGCTGCCAGCCATTAAGCGCGTCAAGCAAATTTATATAGCCAGGCTTTCCATTTACAACAGTTACAGGAAGCTCTCCGTTTTCCATGTAAACTCTAGCCGGCTTTTGATTCGGATTGCAGCCATATTTCAATTCAAGTTCTTTCATATTAAACTCCAAAATTATTTTTTATGTCTTCTGTCAAGCTCGTTGTAAACATCCTGCCAAGTTACGCCTTCCTTGTACATAAGGACGCTCGCAAAATAAAGCAAGTCGGCGGCTTCCCAGATTACTTCGTCTTTTCCTTCAGCCTCTGTAAGTTCTTCTGCTTCTTCTAGGATTTTTTCGCGGACACGCTTGTCATTTAAAGTCGCAGTATAGCTTCCCGGACGCGGATTTGCAAAACGTTCTGCAATTGTTCCGTAAAGACGCTCCATGCTGCTTTTTTCATCAGCCTCGCTAGAAAAACAATTAAAGCTTCCTGTGTGGCAAACTCCTCCATGCGGAATAACAGTCGCAAGAATTGTGTCCCTGTCGCAGTCAGCACGAAGTTTTACAAGCTCAAGACAATGGCCGGAAGTTTCACCTTTTGTCCAAAGAGTATTTCTTGTGCGGCTAAAGAAAGTAAGTTTTCCAAGCTCAAAAGTTTTTTCCAAGGCTTCTTTATTTGAATAGCCCATCATTAGAACTTCGCCAGCAGGACTTTGGGCAATAACCGGAACCATTCCGTTTGTCTTTTCCCAGTCAATGCAATTTATAAAGCTTTCCTTAAGATTTACAGCTCCAGTATACAATGCCATTCCAAGCTGAACATCGCAATGAAGTTTTTCAAGCTGAACAATCTGCTCAAGGGAATTTACTCCTCCAGCCGCAACAACACGGCATTTTACAGAATCACGGAGCTGCTTTACCATCTCCATATCCGTTCCCTGCATACAGCCTTCTTTTTCCACGCAAGTAAACAAAAGCTCGGAGGCGTATTTTTCAGCTTCTCGCGCGCCTTCAATCAAAGAAATGTCTGCGGTTTCTGTCCAGCCTTTTACTGCGATTTTTCCATTAATTGCGTCTACTGAAATTATAATGCGCTGTTTTCCAATTGAAGATGCAAGCTCGTCAAGGAACTGTGTATTAAGAATTGATCCGCCGTTTTTTCTATCAAGATTCCAAGCCGCAGAGCCAATTATAATTTTTTCAGCTCCAAGCGAAACAAGCTCGCGTGCTTTTTTTACAGTTCTGATTCCGCCGCCAACACGAACATTTCCCTTGCGCAAAAGAGACTTTAAAAGCTCAGTGTTCGCTGTGTTCCCTTTTTCGTCAATATTTCCCAAAGCCGCATCCAAATCTATAACTGCAACTTCGCCATATTTATTGAATTCTGAAATCAATGAGTCGGCATCATCACGCTGAAGAACAAGATCTTTTCCGTTTTTCAGCTGAACAACATGGCCGCCTTTTAAATCTATAGAAGAAATTACCATGCGCTGATTTTACCAAAAAAAAATAACTGTTACAATGATGAAAAAACAATGTTGCCGTTAAAGAATGTCGCCTTTATAAAGCCCAAAAGTTTTTTTCCTTCAAGCGGCGTAAATTTTCCTTTGCTTGCAAATTTCTGACCGCGCACAGTCCATTGCTTTTCCAAGTCAACAAGAACAAGATTAGCTGCAAATCCTTCCTTTAAAAGTCCTTCGTTTTTTAAGCCAAGAATTTTTGCTGGGTTTGCGCTCATAAGCTCTGAAAGTTTTTTTAAACTCATGCCGTGTTCTTTTACAAGCATTGTATGGCAGGCGGAAAATGCAGTTTCAAGTCCGCTGAATCCAGGACTGCCGTTTTTTTTGTCCAAAGCAGTGTGCGGCGCATGGTCGGTTGCAATGCAGTCCGCAGTTCCGTCTTTTAAGGCCTTAATCAAAGCGAGCCTGTCGTTTTCTGAGCGTAGCGGCGGATTTACAATATTAAAAATGCCTGGAGCTTTTTCTCCGTTCATAAAAATATGATGCGGCGTAATTTCAAAAGTTACGTCAACTCCTTCTTGACGCGCTTTTTTTGCAGCCTCTACACAAGCGGCAGTGCTCACGTGGCAAAGATGAATATGGCAGCCGGCATCTTTTGCAAGCCTAAGGTTTCTAAAAGTCGCAGTATCTTCAGCACAAGCCAAAAGCGAATCGGCTTTTCTTAAATTATTTGCAGCATCTTTTTTTTCAGCAGGCGAAACATTTTCTTTTGAAAGAACTTCCAATGCTGCTTTTCTAAACGGACGCGCGTTTTCTGCCAAAAAAGGATCTTCGCAATGGCACGAAACAACAATTTTCTTTTTAGCGGCAATTTTCATCGCTTCAAGCATAACAAAACTGTTGCAAACTTCCTTTCCGTCTTCGCTTATAACCGGAACTTTTTTTTGATCAAGAGATTCAAGGTGGCTTATAGTTTTTCCGTCAAAATCTTTGGTAATTGAAACAGCCTGAATTGTCCTGCATTTTCCAAATTCAAAAGCCTTTTTATTATTAAGCTCTGCCTGCACTGGACTTGAAACAACAGGATTTGTATTCGGCATAAGAACACAAGTGGAAAAACCACCAGCTGCGGCCGCACAAGAACCAGTTTCAATGTCTTCTTTTTGAGTAAGACCAGGATCTCTAAAATGCGAGTGCATATCAATGAATGAAGGCAAAACGCAAAGTCCTTTGGCATCAAGTTTAAAAATTGAGTCGTCATTTAAAAGTTTTTTTAGAGAATCTTTGTCTGGAAATGATTTAATTTTTCCGCAAGCTAAAAGAACTGCGGATTTTTTTTTATCGGTATTAGCATCAACAAGCCGGGCATTAAAAATCAAAACTGCATTTTGCATAGACCCATTATAAAATGAATCCATGCAAACTACAAGATTGAATTATTGATTGCCGCATCAAGTGCGGCAATGACAGAGTTTGTACAAATTATAAAATTAAACATTAAGGTCATTATCGGGCTTGATACTGCGATATTTCTGAACAATTGTAATTTTGATTATCAAGTCAAGCCGGATAATGACAGCAATAAATTTATTATCCAATGCTGCGGAATTTTCTGTTAAAGTCTTCTATTTCTGCCCCGGAAATCGGCTTTGAATAATAGTAGCCCTGAATATAGTCGCAATGGAAAGTCTTAAGCTTTTCATTCTGCCACTGATGCTCAACGCCTTCAACAGTAAGCTTCATTGCAAGCGAATGAACAAGACGCACAATGTTCTTTATAAAGTCGCCTTTTTCATTGGAAAGATAATTGTCCACAAGCGATTTGTCGATTTTCACAACATTAATCGGCAGGAACGTAAGATAGCTAAGAGAAGAGTATCCAGTTCCAAAGTCGTCCAAGGCAAGAGAAATTCCGCGCTTTACAAATTCATTCAAAAGTTTGGAAACCGCTTCCTTGTTTGAAATAAAGAGGCTTTCTGTAATTTCAATGCAGATAAGTTCCGGCGGAATATTATAACGCTTTAAAAGCTCTTCAAGGAAATCAACATAATGAACGTCCGAAACCTGGCTGTAAGAATAATTTATAGAAACCTTGTACAAAGGAATTCCGTGCTCGCGCCATTCCGCCATCTGCCTTACAACTTTTTCTGTAAGGATTCTGTCAATTTTTATAATCTGCCCGGTTTCTTCTGCAATCGGAATAAACTGCGCCGGCGAAACTTTGCTGTTCTTTAGTCTCATAAGCGCTTCGTATCCGTGGATTTCTCCAGTTTCAACATCAATCTGCGGCTGATACGCAACCCAAATTCCGTCGTTTGCAATAGCATCGTCAAGGATTCTTGAAATGCGGTTGTTTTCAAATATTCGGTCGCGCATTTTCTCGTTAAAGAAAACAGTCTTGTTCTTGCCTGAATTTTTTGCACGGTAAAGCGCAATGTCCGCATTTTGAATCATGTTTTCCATTTCATCGTCATTGGAATTTACAATTCCAAAACTAGACTGAATATGGATATTGTTTTCTTCATATTTTATCGGGCTTTCAAAAACAGTTCTAAGCTCTTGAATTTCAATGGAATCCTCATTCAGCTGCTTTTCAAGATAAAGAACAAGGAATTCATCTCCGCCGAACCGCGAAACAAAAATATCTTTTCCGGCAGAATAAGCCTTGAGCCTTGAAGAAATTGTCTTTAAAACAATGTCGCCACAAGCATGGGAATAAAAGTCGTTTATATTTTTAAAGTCGTCAATGTCAAAGAGTATAAGAGAAAACTTTTTTCCGGATTCCTGAATGTCATTGAACACAGCCTGAGCCTTGAATCTGTTCGGCAAATCTGTAAGCGAATCGTGTCCAAGCATATATTCCATTTTTAAGTTTGAACAACGAAGCTCATGGGAATTTCTTACTTCCGTGATTATCAAAACCAAAGAAACAGCAATAAAAATAAGAAGTGAAACTACAATTCCGATTATTCCAAACAAAATTCCGTGGCTGTTTTTTTGCATTTGATCCTGAATATTTACAAATACTGAATTCAGCGGAAATGCGGAAGGCTTTAACTTGTGCTCTTCGATTGCCTTGTAGTCAAAAATAAATTTTCCGTCTTTTATTCTTTGAAACGGAACATATTTTTCACCGTCAATAATATCAAGAGCCATTTTTGCGGCAAGAGCACCGGCTTTTTCGTAGTCAACCATTTTTCCGCCAAGAAAGCCGAATCCTACGCCGTTCGCATTGTGGCTGAATACAGGCGCGGATGTGTTCTTTACAATAAAGTCCGACTGCTCTTCCATGGAATACTTTTTGCCATTGACATCTTGCGAAGCTCCCAGATAAAACACAACAGTCTTGTCATCCAGCGCAGAAAGTTTTTGTCCAATTTGTTCTTTTGTAAGTTCAGAAGTGTCTATTCCTGAAAGCTCTACATCAGGAATTTTTTCACCGGCGTTTATAAAAACATTGTAGTTTTCATAGCCAGCGTCGGTTTTGTCGTAAATGGCAACATAATGTTCCGCAGAAGGAAAAAGTTTTCTTGCAACTGAAATTGTGTCCGCCAAAAACCTTGTTGTGGCAATTCCCCAGAAATTCTTTTTTTCGTAAAGACGTTCTGCTCTAATATTGCTTTCTATGCAAAAGAACACAATAGGAATTCCTGAAAAAAGAGTGTCGCTATTGCGCTCAACAAAATTGCACGCATTATTTCCGCTTACAAGAACGGCATTATATTTTGTGTCTTGTTGCAAAAACTTAATGCGTTCCTTTAAAAATTCAGGAAGCTTTTTATCATAGAAATCATCAGGCTCAAAATATTCAATATCAACATTTACATTGTTCTTTAGGAAAACATTTCTTATTCCTTTTTTCTGAAGCTCAACGACATAAGAGTTTGGCATTGAGCTTACAAATAGTACATTCGCCCTTGGATTTTTTAGCTTGGTATTTACAAGCGCAGAAGACAAACGGTTTTTATATAGAAAGAAACAAAGGGAAAAAACACTGCTCAAAAGAAGAAAAGACGCAATGCCCATCAGAATAGAAAAAGATCTTTTTTTTGCCATAACACTGCCTCCATAAAAAGCCAATTAAAGTCTCGCTTTATGATTAAGCTTTTTAAGCCGTTTTTACGATTTAAATAAATCCTAAATGAAAACGGCAGCCGATATGCAATTTTGCAATGCAAATTTGCAATCTATATTTGGTTATACATGGCTAAATTATATCCCACAAAAATTATTTTTACAACAGTTGCCCCCCCCCCCACGGAAATTTTTTTCACAAAAACAACTGAATTTTTGCATTTTTAAGCGGAATTTTATAATAAAATTCTTATTAAATCCGCTCTTCCCGTCTGAATCAATGCTTCTTTTACAAGCTGGGCATTTTCTTTTTTGTTAAACTGAAGCAAAGCGCGCTGAAGCCTTCGTTCGTGTCCGCCGCGGGCAACATAGACTTCTTTAAATTTTCCGTCTGAATTTTTTTCATGCGGATTAAGACCTGTGTAATACATGCAAGTGGCAAGGCTTCCCGGAGTTGGATAAAAATCCTGTACTTGGTCTGGAACAAAACCTGTTTTCTTTAAATAAAGAGCTGTTTCAATTGCTTCTGGAATTCCGGCTCCAGGATGCCCCGCAATATAATATGGAACTAAATATTGTTTAAGCCCAAGCTCTTTGTTCGCCTTTGCATATTCTGCAGAAAATTTTTCATAGACAGCGTGCGTGCTTTTTCTCATAAGGGCAAGGACTTTGTCGCTAACGTGTTCGGGAGCAACTTTAAGCTGCCCGGAAACATGGTGCTTGCAAAGCTCGTACAAGAATGTTTTGTCTTTATCAAGCATAAGATAGTCAAACCTTATTCCGCTTCTTATAAAAACTTTTTTTACATTTGGAAGTGAACGAAGTTTTTTTAAAAGCTCTATGTAATCTTTGTGGTCGGCTTTCACATTCGGGCACGGAGAAACTCCAAGGCAATCACGGTTTTTGCACGCTCCGTTTTTCTTTTGAAACTCGCAGGCATCACTTCTAAAATTCGCAGTAGGCCCGCCAACATCATGAATATATCCTTTAAAGTCTGAGTCTTGCGTCATTTTTTTAGCTTCGGACAAAAGGCTTTCGTGGCTTCTGGACTGAATGCGCCGCCCCTGATGAAAAGTTATTGCGCAAAAACTGCAAGCTCCAAAACATCCGCGGCAGCTTGTAAGACTGAATTTTACTTCGGAAAGAGCAGGAATTCCTTTTTTGCCATTTGAAGCAGCCACATCATACATCGGATGCCACTTACGTTCAAAAGGAAGCTCATAAATCGAATCAAATTCAGCCTGTGAAAGAGGAAATGAGGCTTTTTCCTGAATGACAAAACGGCTTTCAGAAGGCTCTGCAAGAACGCTTCCGTTTATTGCATCTGTGTTTTCCTCTTGAATTTTATAAGACAGGGCAAATTTTTCTTTGCTTTCTTTAGTGTTTTTGCTTACATCTTCAAATGAAGGAAGAACTACAGCATCAGATGGAACTTCATCTTTTTTGCCAGTGAACCAGCAAGTTCCTCTTACGCCGCGAATTTTCCGCGCAGGAATTCCTTTGCTAAGCTGAGATGCAATTTCAAGAAGAGCTTTTTCGCCCATTCCGTAAATAAGAAGGTCGGCTTTTGAATCTAAAAGAACAGAATGCTTTACTGTGTTTGACCAGTAGTCATAGTGGGCTGTGCGGCGCAGGCTTGCTTCTATTCCACCGATAATAACATTTGCGCCTTTATATGCTTCGCGGATTTTTGCCACATACTGAATTACAGCTCTGTCCGGACGATGACCTTTCTCGCTGCCGTGAGAATAAGAATCTTCCGAGCGCGGCTTATTATTCGCAGTATAATTTGAAACCATGCTGTCCATTGCGCCCGATGTTACAAGAAACGCAAGACGAGGCTGTCCAAGAACTTTAAAACTTTCCGCAGATTTCCAGTCAGGCTGGCACAAAATTCCTACAGTGTATCCGCGGGATTCCAAAAGCCGCCCCAAAAGAGCCGCTGCAAAAGACGGATGGTCAACATAAGCGTCCCCGGAAACAAAAACAAAATCAAGCTGGTCTATTCCCCGTTCTTCAAGGTCTTTTCTGCAAACTGGCAAAAACATTGTTTCAATATACTTTAGTTTTTGGTTAAAATCCATATTTTAAAGTAAAAATACTTCACCATTATTAATTTCCATAACGAAGTACTATCAAAAAGTTCTATATTTTGCCGATTATCGGGTCTAACCAGATAATGACATTAGTCGAATTTTCAAGTTAATTAACATTAATCAGTTATAGGTTTCTTCTATAGCTCAATATAAAAAAACAGTATAAATAAACCTATTGAACCAATAGGAAATAATCTGTATTGTTTCTTCATCGCGCGGAAAAATTCACTCTTACTTACAGAGGATTGGAGGAAAATATGCCAAACAAAAAGCAACTTGTGCTTGACGCACTGAACAATAAACCAACAGAGCGTGTTCCTGTGGGATTTTGGTTTCATTATACAAAAAACGAAATGCTTCCTGTTTCAGAAAATCCAGAGATGAGAAAGGAAAACTTGGACGGGCACAAAAAATTCGTTCAGGAATTCAAGCCGGACTTTGTAAAACTTATGAGCGACGGATATTTTTTTGAACCAAAGACAGCAAAGTTTTTGAGCAATGTAAAATCCGCAAAAGAACTTTATGAATTAAACTCAGTTTCCAAAGACGACAGCTGGATAACAGAGCAAGTTTCGCTTGTAAAGGAGCTTACTTCTTCGTTCGGAAATGAAGTTCTTACTTTTTACAACATTTTTGCTCCGGCAACAGCATTTAAATGGAGCGTTGAAGGCGCAGACAAAAAACTTGCGCAGTTCATAAAAGAAGACAAATACGCAGTTCTTTATGCGCTGAGCGTAATTGCAAAAAACACACAGGCAGTTGCAGAAGCCGTAATAAGCGAAGGCAAGGCGGACGGAATTTACCTTAGCGTGCAGACAATTCAAGACGCTTTTGTAGGACCTGATTTGTATGCGGAAATAATTTCTCCGTCGGAACTTTCTGTGCTGAATGCCGCAATTGGCGCAGGCGGAATAAATATTTTGCACGTTTGCGGCTACGAGGGAGCAAGAAACAATCTTTCGCTGTTCAAAAATTATCCTGCAAACGCTGTAAACTTTGCTTCTGTTGTTGAAGGAGTTTCGCTTGCAGAAGCAAAAAAAATTTTCGGCGGAAAAACAATAATCGGCGGATTCGCAAACACAACAGACGGAATTCTTTTTAGCGGAACAAAAGAAAAAATTCAAGCTGAAACAAAACAGATTTTAAAAGATTCTGGACGCACTGGAATAATTCTTGGAGCGGACTGCACAATTCCGCGCAACACAGATTTGCAGCATCTTGAGTGGATTCGAGAAGCCGCAGAGTAAAAAATATACAATTCAAATTGTCATTGCTGGAACAAGTGCGGCAATGACAGAAAAAATAAACGAGGTGAATTATGAAAAAAACAATTTTAGCTTTTATTGCATTGGCAGCGATTATTCCGCTTTCTGCAAAACCCAAAAAATCGGGCGGAAAAATTCAGAAAATCCGCGTGGCTCACACAAACTATTATGTTCCTTATGATTTTGTAAACGACAAAGGTGAATCTGACGGATTTGAAGTTGCTGTTCTAAAAGAAGTTGACAAGCTTCTTCCGCAGTACGAATTTGAATATTTTCCGACTTCCGACGATGACCTTTTGATTGGAGTTCTTCAGGGAAAATATGATGTTGGAACAAAAGGCGTTTGGATTACAGAAGAGCGAAAGAAAAAATATATTTTTCCGCAGACTCCAATTGGAGCCAGCATCATTGGAATTGTAATCAGAAAAGACACAGCGGATAAAATAACAGACATGAAATCGTTTGCAAAGTTTTCAGGAAAACTTGTTCCAATCGGACCTTCGAATGCGCAGTACAACATTATCGATGAATACAACAAGCAAAATCCAAATGCAAAGGTAAAACTTGTGGCAGGCGATCAGTTCGAAGCGGCAGACGGATATGTTTGGGTTGTTGAAGGCAGATACGATGCCCGGGTAGACATAAAGCTTTCGTTCCAGAACAACATTGAAAAAGAAGGCGCGCCTTACGCAAAATACAAAGACAAGCTTTCTTATGTTCCATACAAGGCGATTCCAACCTGGCCGCTTTTCAATAGAAAAAATCAGGCTCTTGCAAACGCTTATGACGAAGCAATAAAAACGCTCAAGGAAAACGGCACGCTCGAAAAACTTTCACAGAAGTATTTTGGCGAGGACATTTTTTCCTCTGTAGAATAAAAACGTTAACTTTGGGAGCACCGTAAAACCATGGACAGACCATTTTATCCTGAAAAAATTCTTGAGCTTATTCCAGTTCTTTTGCCTTATCTTTTGGTAACTTTTAGGATTATCGCAGGAACAATTTTGACTGGGCTTTTTATAGGATTTTTTCTTGCAAAAGGAATGCTTTCTTCACGCAATGCACCAAGGAAAATTTCTTCCTTTATAATAAACGCATTCAGATGCACGCCTTCTATTGTAATGCTGTTTGTAGTTTTTTATGGGCTTCCAAATTTGTTTTGGGCAATATTCAAAGTTGACATAAACAGCTGGGCAAAATCATTTTTTGTTATTCTTGCGCTGGGACTTTTGTTTTCAGCAAGCGCGGCGGAAATAATGAGAGCAAGCTATCTAAGCGTCCCAAAAGGCCAAAGAGAAGCTGCATTAACTTCCGGGCTTACAGAGTTCCAAAGCTTTTGGCGGATAATTTTTCCGCAGGCATTTGCAGTGTCGCTTCCGAATCTTGGAAACAGTTTGATTGCTCTTTTAAAGGAAGGCTCGCTTGCATATACAATCGGACTTGTGGACGTAATGGGAAAAGGAAATCTCTTTATAAGCATGAATTTTGGAGCTTATGCTGTGGAAACTTATACAGCTCTTGCGCTCATTTACTGGACGCTCACAATTTCTATTGAGCAGATTTTCGGCAAGCTGGAAAAATATTTTTCACGCGGAAGAAAAACTTTTTAACTGGGAGAACTTATGTTTGACGTGGAATTTTTCTTTAGAACATTCTGGCTTTCTTTTAAAGCTCTTCCTGTTACTTTAAAAATAACCGCCGTGGCTTTTGCAGGTGGAATTGCGATTGGATTTTTGATTGCGCTTTGCAGAATACACAAATTAAAAGTTCTTTCGCAACTTTGCGCATTTTTTGTTTCATTTATAAGAGGAACTCCGATTGTTCTTCAGATTCTTGTTGTGTATTCAATAATTCCGTCGCTTTTAAATTCAGTTTTTAAAAATGCCGGAAGCTCAATAGATGTGTTCAAAATAAATCCGATTGTCTACGCTTACATTGTATTTTCATTGAACAACACGGCGATTCTTTCTGAAGTATTCCGTTCAGCCCTGCTCACTGTAAGCAAAGGCCAGTTTGAAGCCGGAATTACTTGCGGACTTACAAGCTATCAAACCTACAGAAGAATTATAATTCCACAGGCACTGGAAAGCGCGCTCCCAAATATCTGCAATGCCACCGTAAATCTTATAAAAAATACTTCGCTTGCATTTATGATGACTGTAAAAGACATTACAGCAGTTGCAAGAATTGAAGCTTCTTACGGCTACAACTATATTGAGTCCTATCTTGATATTTTTGTAATTTACATAATTGTGTGTTCTATAGTTCAGCAAATTTTCAGGCTGGCAGAAAAGAAAGTTTCAGTTTATAGAACAGGAAGACCCACGTTAAAATTGGAAGGTGAAAAATGCTGAAAGTAAAAAATGTGCACAAGTCTTTTGGTGAAAATGAAATATTAAAAGGCGTTGACTTGACAGTTGAAAAAGGAGACGTTGTTGTAATTCTTGGACCTTCCGGCTCTGGAAAAACAACATTCCTGCGCTGCCTTGATTTTCTTGAAACTGCGGACGAAGGCGAAATGGAATTTGATGAAATACATACAAGCCTTTCTCATCCGCATAAAAAAACTGTTCTTCAAGTGAGGAGGAAAACCGGTTTTGTTTTTCAAAACTACAATCTTTTTACTAACAAAACTGCGCTTGAAAATGTAATGGAAGGTCTTGTTACCGCAAGAAAAATTCCAAAGGAAGATGCAAAAAAAACTGCGGAAGAAGCTCTTTTAAAAGTCGGACTTTTGGAACGCAAGGATTTTTATCCGTCGCAGCTTTCTGGAGGGCAGCAGCAGCGTGTTGGAATTGCGCGTGCTATTGCGGCGAATCCTGATGTTGTGCTTTTTGACGAGCCTACATCCGCGCTTGACCCGGAGCTTGTTGGAGAAGTTCTTGGCGTTATAAAAAAACTTGCAAAGGAAGGAACTACAATGATTGTTGTTACGCACGAAATGAGTTTTGCAGAAGACGTGGCGACTCAAGTAGTTTTTATGGACGGCGGAGTTGTTGTAGAAAAAGGCACAAGCGCACAGATTTTTCAGCATCCAAAAGAAGAGCGCACAAAGAAATTTCTTCAGCGTGTGTTAAAGCCAATTGAATATATAATTTAAATGTCATTCCCCCCCAGGAGAATCGGGAAATCCATTCAAGATTGTCGTATCAACTATGACAATGACATTAGATTCGAAATTTAGACAATAAAAAAATTAGGCGGAAAAAATGGCGTTATCAATAGAAACAAAATGCATTCACTTGGAAGACGAGGACAACTGTAAAAATCACTACGGCGCGGTAAGCTTCCCGATTTATCAGACAGCAACTTACGCGCATCCGGGAGCCGGAAAAAGCACAGGCTTTGATTATTCGCGGTTGCAAAATCCAACTCGTGAGCAGCTTGAAAAAATTGTTGCTTCACTTGAAAACGGAATCGATGCGTTTGCGCTTTCAAGCGGAATGGCTGCAATAAGTCTTTTGATGGAACTTTTTTCTCCAGGCGACAATCTGATTGTGGATTCCGATCTTTACGGCGGAAGCATAAGGCTGTTCGACAACGTTTCAGCAAAAAACGGAATAAAATTTATCCGCACAGAATTCAGCAAAGTTTCTGACGAAAATGGAATTGAAAATTTAATCACAAAAAGTACAAAGGCGCTTTACGTGGAAACTCCCACAAATCCGATGATGAACGTTTCTGATATTTCGCTTCTTTCTAAAATTGCAAAAAAGCACGGACTTCTTTTGATTGTGGACAATACATTTCTTTCGCCGTATTTTCAAAATCCGCTTAACCTTGGCGCAGACATCGTAGTTCACAGCGGAACAAAATATCTTGGCGGGCATAACGATACGCTCGCAGGATTTATTGTTACAAATAAAACTGAAATTCAGGAAAAACTTAGATTTCTTATAAAAACAACAGGAGCTGGACTTGCGCCATTTGACTGCTGGCTCATTTTGCGTGGAATAAAAACATTGGCTGTAAGAATGGAACGCGCGCAGGAAAACGCATTTAAAATTGCAAACTGGCTAAAAGAAAATCCGCTTGTTAACCGCGTAATTTATCCTGGTTTTTCAGAGCATCCGGGACACAAAATAATGAAAAGGCAGGCAAGAGGATTCGGCGCAATGATTACATTCCAAGTAAAGTCGCAAAAACTCGCGCTTTCGATTCTGGAAAAAGTTTCGCTTATCCGTTATGCTGAAAGTCTTGGTGGCGTTGAAACTTTAATAACTTACCCTACAACCCAGACGCACGCTGATGTCCCTGAAGAACTTAGAATAAAAAACGGAATCACAAACGCAACATTGAGGCTTTCTGTTGGAATTGAAAACTGCGATGATCTTATAAAAGAATTTGAGCGGGTATTTTCACAGGCGCAAAAAGAGGAATAGAATTTTATGGAACGGAATCTTGACTTTGACACAATCGTAGACAGAAAAAATACAGACTGCTTAAAATACGATTTTGCAGTTCGGCGCGGACTTCCAGAAGATGTGCTTCCGCTTTGGGTTGCCGACATGGACTTTAAAACTTCAAGCTATGTAACCGATGAACTTAAAAAAGTCTGCGAGCATGGAATTTTTGGATATACAGAAACTCAAGGTGAATACTTTAACGCAGTTTCTAGCTGGATGAAAAATCAGCACAACTGGAAAGTTCAGGAAAAGTGGCTTATAAAAACTCCGGGCGTTGTGTTCGCACTTGCAATGACGGTAAAAGCCTTTACACAAAAAAATGATTCCGTTATTTTGCAACTGCCGGTTTACTATCCGTTTATGGAAGTAATCCGCGACAACGAAAGAAAAGTTGTAAGCAGCGATCTTGTTTTAGGCGACGACAATCGCTACCACATTGACTTTGCTGACTTTGAAAATAAAATTATTCAGAACAACGTAAAGCTGTTTTTTTTGTGTAGTCCGCATAATCCTGTGGGAAGAGTCTGGAACAAGGAAGAACTTTTGCACCTTGGGAAAATTTGTCTGCGTCACAAAGTCATTGTTGTAAGCGACGAAATTCATAACGACTTTATTTTTGAAGGGCAGCACAACGTGTTTGCTTCGTTAAATGAAGAGCTTGCAAATATAACTGTAACTTGTACTTCGCCAAGCAAAACCTTCAATCTTGCAGGAACGCTTATTTCAAATATTTTTATTTCAAATCCTGGGCTTAGAAAAAAATTTAAAAGACAAGTTGACGCTGCAGGAATAAGCCAGCTGAGCGTGTTCGGAATAAAAGCTTGCCAAGCAGCGTATCAAAACGGAATTGAATGGTTCACTTCTGTAAAAAAGTACATAAAGGCAAATATTGATTTTATTGAAGAGTTCACGCAGAAAAATCTTTCCAGCGTAAAAATGATTCACCACGAAGGAACTTATCTTGCTTGGCTTGACTTCCGTGGAACTGGACTTAATGCGCAGGAACTTGAAGACGTGATTATCAACAAAGCAAAACTTTGGCTTGACAGCGGAAAAATTTTCGGAACATCGGGAAACGGATTCCAGAGGATAAATGCCGCCTGCCCTCGAAAAACTCTTGAAGAAGCAATGCAAAGAATTCAAAAGGCACTTCAATAAATTTTGTTGAAAAAGTTAAACAGTGCTTTTATAATCTTTGCATGAAACATTTTAAATTATTTTCTTTATTCAAAGCCATTGTTTGCATTGCCGCCTTATGGGGGGGGCTTTGTAGCTGCTCAGGTTTAGACGGAATTTTTTCAGATGACAAAGATGACAATAGCTCAAAAGAATCTTCATTTACAGGAAAATATACAGAACCAACAACAGGAACTGTCACTTTTTATGAAGGGTACGATGCGGCTTCTGTGGCATATTATGTTCCGCAGATTGAAAACGGATTTTATAAATGCGCAGTTTCTGAACCAAAACTTGCAGAGCTTCCGCCGGGAACTGCCCTTGAAATAACTTACAATGGAACAACAATTCATGCTCTTATAACTGACCTCTGCCCTTCTTCATTAAACAGCAACTGGACAAGCAAAAGTTCATATTTCTTTGACCTTGCAAAAGACGCATTCACAAAACTTGCGGATGAAAGCCTAGGGGTCATTGACGTTACATTCAAAACAACTCCATACCCAACAAAGTCAAATATTTTCTTTCAGGCAAAAGACGGAATCAATGAAAATTGGCTTGCCGGAAGATTTTACAATATGCGCTATCCGCTGCAAAAAGTTGAAATCAGCATTAACGGTTCTGCGTACAAACAGATGACACGACTCTCTTCGCAAAACAACTGGTACAAAGTTGACGGGCAAAACTTAATTTCTGGGAAAAAGAAATTCCGCCTAACAGACGTTTACGGACAAGTCATAGAAACAAACGAAATTTCTTATGTTGCGGCAATGGGAACATACAACTGCGGAAAAAATTTCGGGTATTAGGCTAGCATTGAAAATGGAAAAAAATATAAACATCTGTAAATAAAGTTATTCCTTTTGACGGTTAGCAATCTGCAGGTTCATTTTTTTTGCTTCCTGCAGACTTCTTAAATATTCAACAAGAAATACAATAGAAAAAACTGCAACAACTGCCAATTCCATTCCCACAAGCATTTTAATATTTCCGAATATGAACCAATCAAGTTTATAACCAACAACTAGAACTAAAATGTTTATAATCAAAAAATATAAAATCCGCAAGGCAATAAGTTTTCCTTTTGAAAACTCATCTTCCTTTAAAAACGGAATGTATAAAACAGAAGAAATAAAGGCAATCAAAAAAACTCCAAAGATGTATGACAAATGCAGCTCAACATCTGCGCCACAGCAAGCATAGCAGTATATTCCAGAGCAAAGAAAAATTCCTGTTGAAATAACACAAAACATATTTACAATTCTTGCAACTGAATTCATTTTTAACCTCCGCTTACATTCCAAGTTTTTCTTTTAGCAATGGAACATACATTCTTGAAATTATAACTTTGTAGCCGTTTTTCAAGACAGCTTCAAATCTTCCGCCGAACGCAGGAACAAGCTTTGCAATTTTATTTATGTTCAGGACAACAGCTTTGTTCACTCTAATAAAATCCTTGGAAAGAAGCTCTTCTTCCAGCTGATAAAGCTTGCTCTTTGACTCGTATACATTTTCTTTTGTGTACGCAAAAACATTGTTGTCCACGGATTCAAAATAAAAAATTTCCTTTGGTTCAATAACGACAATCTGCGAATCTTTAAAAATCGCAAGTTTGTCTTTTCCGCTTTTAAAAGAATTCAAAAGCCGGATTATTTCAGGACTCAAGTTTGAGCACTTTACAATTATTTCGTCCTCACTTCCTGAATCATTGTCTAAAATCGTAATTTTCATTTTCTGTATTCTACTGCTTTTGAAAAATTTTTTCTGCATACCAGGCATTTCGCTTGGCGTCTGTTTCACGTCCTGCCTTCCTGAAATTTTCCGCGGCGCAAACATAGTAATATGCAAGCGTTGTTTTCTTTTCATCTGAATCTTTGTCAAAATCCGCGCAAGATTTATAAAGCTCTGCAATGCGCTCAAAGTCAGCTCCAGCCACTGCGGATTTTTTAAATACACTTTCTGGAACTGAAGAAGCGACATTGGCACGGTTTAAAAGAACTTCCATTTCGTCATCACTTCCGGCGCAAAGAGAAACAGCTTTGTCCAGATAAACGAAAGACTGCTTTACAAGTTTCATTGCCGCAAACACATTTGAATTTCCACCGCGGATTGCAAGGCACGAACCATAGTACGCATTTGCAAGCGCAGAATTTTCGTTTTCATCCACAAGTTCTGAAAAAAGTTTTTCAGCTTTTTTATATTCCCCATGCTCAAAAAGACAAATTGCATATTCAAGTTTTTCAGAAAATGAAACAGGCTCATCTTTTGTTTCATCAAGCGGAATTATTTTTTGCTCCTGAAATTCCTTGTAGCGTTTCTTGACTGCATTTTCAAATGTTGTGTCTTGCAAAGAAGATTCATCTTTCATTTTTACTTCAACTGGAAAAAGTGTTCTGGAAGAAAGCTGCTGGCTCTGCGGAATTTTCAAAGAATATCCGTCTAGCAAATCATAAATTTTTTCATCAGAATCTGAAGGCAAAAACCCGCCTTTGTCCCACTCAGAAAATCCTCCAGCAACAACATAGTGCCAAGTAATTTTTGAAGTATAAAATTTCTGAAGTTCTTTTTGTGCAAGCGGAATTCTTACAAAAACTTCTTTGCCGTTACTTATAAAATAGTTTTCAGTTTCGCAGATAAAGTCGCGCCTTGAATTATAGACAGTTCCATTTTCCTTGTTTACCCATACTGCAAAATTCCATGGATGAAAAATATCAAACTTTACATTTTCTGCATCTGCAAACAAAGGTTCTGTTGAACCGCCGCTCATATTTTCTGCGCCAATGTAAACCATAATGTTTCGCACATCTGGAATTCCGCACTTAAACTCAAGGTCAAGCTGCCAGTATTCCGGATGCTGCTGCCAAACAGCTTCATAAACAGGCTTGTGCACAGTGTAGCGAATCAAGTCCAGCGAGCCTTTTTCAAACTGCTCATAATGCGGATAATTTAATTTTCCGCTTCCGTTGTCATCACAAACTTCATCAAAAAAATCCGCAACAATTTTTCCGCCGTTAAGCCAAGGAGAATTTTTCAGCTTCAGCGATTTTACCATAAAATTTTGAACAGAATCTTCATTTATAAAAAACAATGAAATGCCGGCGAAACACATAAAAGCACACAAAAAAGTCATAAAGTAATAAACAAGTTTTTTCATTTAAATCTCCAATTTAATAAGCTGATGTTTAATGCGCAAAAAATTTCAAAATTATTTCGATTGAATTAATTGTAAAAGTTTGGGACATAATCGCACCGAACGTAAAGGCCGCAAACCTGAACAAATTTTCAGGCTCAAAGAATTTTTGAATTCCTTTTGCAAATTTTGTTTTTGGCTCAGGGGAACAGCAGGCTTTATTAAATCTAAATTGATAAGAAATTGCTTTTTCAGGACAAACTGCAATGCATTCTCCGCATTTTGCACAAGTAATTTCCGGCGAAGCTTTTTTCTGCTGAATTGTTGCAACATCGATTGCTCCAAACGGACAGACCTGCGCACATTTCATGCAGCCTTTGCATTTTGCACTGTCAATGCGCATTTTAAACGGACTTAATTTGTCGGTCAAAGAAGCAAATGCGCCAAACGGACAAAGCAAACTGCACTGTGTTCTGCGCTTAGTCAAAATCGGAAGCACAACAACAAGTCCCAAAAAAAGTCCTATAAAAATAATGCCAGCAATAAGTCCAGGAATTGTCGTCATAGGAAAAAATTCCGTTACAATTTTATATGGGCAGAACCAGTCGCAATAAAGAGCCGACATAGTTCCAAAGCAGGCAAGAGCTAAAAAGAACAAAAAGCCAAACTGAAACTCTCGGATTTCCTTGTTATGCGCCAAAAGATTAATCCGCCTTTTTTTTGCGACGTGAGAAAAACCTTCATCCCAGCCGCCGTAAAAACAAACCCAGGCACACCAGCCGCGTCCAAGAACAAGCGTAAACACAAGCCAGATTGCAAGCATACTCGCAATTGAAGCAAAATGCCCTGAAACTCTTGCCGGAAAAATTACAGTTTGCGTTGCAAGATAAGACAAAAGTCCCTGCGGAATTACAATGTGGCAAAACGGAAGCTCGCAGGTTGCAAGAGCCTCGTTGGTAATTGCCATGCTTCCCCTTTCTGCAAAAAGATTCGCAATAAATCCAATGCAAAAAAACACCGCGTAAGTTGTCAAAAAAATTCTGCGGTATACAGTTCCGCTTCCTTTCTTTTTATTTTCTGCGAATGTCATTCCTCCGTAAAGAAACATAAGAAACAAACCGTAAAAAATAGATACTGCGGAAAATCCATTGTTGGCAATGACAAAAAATAAAATTACAATCGACATCAAGCCGCAAAGAATAACTGGAACAATCATTTTACCCTCTGTAAAAAAAACTAAAAAAACAGTTTTATCAAGCCTTCAAAAATAAGGAAATAAAATCCGATTAAAAGTTGCGCAATCCGTGAAATTCTTTTCATCACAGGAAATATTTTCTGAACAAACGGAATTCCAAGAAGCGGAAGAAAAAACGGAAGTGTCCCAGTATAAAAGAAAACAAGATAAAAAATTCCTTTCATGCCGGTCAAAAAGACAGAACGGGCAATGGCAGTCCACAAAGGAGCGCAAATATGAAGCCCTACTGCAAGCCCCGCAAAAACCGCAGTTACATAATCGTTTCCCAGTTTTTTTAAGCCAGCACATTTGCAGCCATCTTTTTTCCAGGGAAACTTTGCGCCGAATGAATTTAAAAGCAACGCGGTCCCACAAAAAATGTAAGCGCATACAGAAAGACGCCTTGCAAAATACGGATCAAAAAATTCACTTGCAAGAAGACCTGCCACACTTAAAGCAACTCCAAGAACAAAATACATCGCAAGCCTTGAAGCCAAAAATAATCCAATCAATCCCGTATTCCGCCTGCAAGAAATTTTTTCTGTCCCGAATAAAAACGGAATCAGCACAGGACCGCAGTACATTACGCAGTAAGTTCCTGTTGAAAGCCCCAAAAGCACAGCCTCTAAAATCATTTTCAACCTCCAGCTTTTTGCAGAACTTTACAGGCTAACAAAAAAATAAAAAAGATGATTTTAAGCGACTTGCAAAAACAAGAATGTAAGCTGCAAAATTTGAAAGGTGAAAATGAAAAATAAAAGTGGAATATAATTCAAAACAAATTATTGAAAAATTATAAAACTACAATCAATCAAGATTTTAGCCACAAATTTGACATTTTAGCTAAATAATATTATTCTATTAAAGGTCTTGAAAAAATCAATTTTTGCTTTAGTTTTTACCGGAGGTTTTATGATTTCAATATCAGTTGGTATCGCAAAAAACAAATTACCATATTACCTTCACCTTGTTGAAGAAAAAGGCGAAAGCATCCAAGTTACAAGGCACGGAAAAACTGTAGCCGTTATCAACAATCAAGAAACTTCCAATGCCTTAGACAAGAAACAACTGTTTATGACTTCATTAAAAAACTGGCGAAAAAAATTCTATTCTGAAAAACTTTCTGAACCTCAAATTACAAATGAAGAAATTGATTCAATCTTTGCAAGAAAAAAAGATACAGATCCGTTCATAAGACATCCAGAAGATTTTGAATAACTTTGAGGCAAGCATGAAACCGATATATCTGTTGGACACGAATATAATTTCAGAACCTTCAAAACCCATGCCGAACAAAAATGTTGTAAATAAAATTTTAGCAAACATTGAACATTCGTGCATTTCTTCAGTTGTCTGGGCAGAAATATTGTCTGGCATAAAATCACTTCCAGAAGGCAAAAGAAAGGATTATCTTTTTGATTATGCCATAAATCAAATCCGGAAATTTTTTGCTATTCTTCCTTTTGATGATTTTGCCGCCAGCGTTTATTCAGATATGTTTTCCAGACTAAAACAAAAAGGAAAACTGCCAACAAAAATGGATTTACTGATTGCTTCAACTGCCATATCCAACAACCTGATTTTAGTAACAAGGAACACAAGAGATTTTAAAGACATAAAGCAAGTTTCAAATCTGATAATTGAAAACTGGTTTGAAGAATAAAAAAATCCGCCCATGCCTCACAAAAGCATGAAGCATAAACAGATTAAAAAAAACTGACATTGAAATTTTCATCGCCAACAAAGACCAATGCCACCTATTTCTTTTTCGACACACTGAATATGTAGCTCTTAGCGCAATCCGCTTTGCGTCTTGCTTACCGAGTTTTCCCTGCGGAAAACTCGCGCATATTATTTCTCAACCTCAGTACATTTTAGATGCAAGTCGTCCAATTGGCTTTGGTCAACTGCGCTTGGACACTCGTCCATAGGA
>ERZ808246.323-NODE-323-length-42242-cov-6.153531_pt1 | contig 42242 bp, 32 predicted proteins | sample MGYA00521083_ERZ808246 | MGnify/ENA primary metagenome ERZ808246 (study PRJEB31516, sample SAMN03275577) | gut metagenome | biome: mammalia-associated habitat; material: feces | host: Papio cynocephalus | place: Kenya | collected 2012-07-07 ...
TCTCCTCTCGATTTGCTTTATCTTTGCATAAGATAAGCTGCATCTCGGGATAAGATAGGCTGCATCTCGGCAATAAGCCTAAGCCGTCATTATACTCATTTTATTTTATGTATAACTAAAAAAACTAAGAATATATGACAATTAACATTAATCCATTCATTGTGACCGGAAGAATACCGGCAGAATATTTTTGCGACAGGGTTATTGAATCATAGGTGCTTAGTCAATCTTTGAAAAACCAAATGAATGTTGTCATCACATCTCCCCGAAGAATGGGAAAAACAGCATTGGTTGATTTTGTATTCCAACAAGATAATATCCAAAAAGACTATCTCATCATCAGCGTAGATATCCTACATACTACATATTTCAAGGAATTCATCTATACATTGGGAACTGCAATTTTCGAAAAGATAGCAAACCGAAATGACAAGATGAGAAGAACATTTATAACAACGCTTCGATCACTATCGGCCAGTTTTGGTTACGACCCAATACAAAACGCACCGACCTTTGACATAAAACTTGGCGACATAAATATGCCAGACTATACAATCAAAGAGATATTCGAATTTATTGAACAAGCCGACAAACGTTGTCTGATTGTAATCGATGAATTTCAACAAATCTCTAAGTACCCGGAGAAAAACATCGAAGCCATTCTTCGCTCATACATTCAAAAGATAAACAATGCCAACTTCGTCTTTGCTGGAAGTCAACGTACTATTTTGGAAGAGATGTTCCTATCCTCTCGACGTCCATTCTTCCAAAGTGCAAAACTGATACAGCTGGAAGCCATCGAACTATCGATATATAAAAAATTCGTCATTAAGCATTTTAGAGAAAACGGCAAAGATATATTACCAGAGGCAATCGAGAAAGCATATAATACTTTCAGAGGAGTAACACTCTATATCCAACGCATCATGAAAGATGCATATACCATGACACCACAAGGGGAAACCTGTAATACTGAACTTATAGATCTACTCACTGACGATTTCATCGCTGAGAACGACTACCGCATACGCGAAATTCTGGCATATATTTCAGAGCCACAGAAAGAAGTTCTCTATGCCGTCCATGACGAAGGTGAGGTAAAAAGTATTGTCTCCGCAGCTTTCACAAAAAAACATCGCTTGAAGTCACCGAGCGCAACCCAATCTGCCGCCAAGAAATTACTTGAGGATGATATCTTAACGAGAAAAGAGAAAATATACAGCATCGCTGATCCAATATTGGATTTGTGGATAGAAAAACAAAAGATGAAGTAATAATACTGCATCTGACTTAAACATTTTCTTGACCAGCTTTATTATCCCGAACTGACGCACTGGTTTAATCGCTTTTATAAAAACTGTTGCAGATTATCACTTTCTTAATAATATTTGCATCATAATGCTTGCATATACCAAGAAATATCTTTATATTTGCAACAAGAAAAAAAGATTGTTTGGCAGGATTCGTTGGAACTCTATAAAAATTAGCAAATTGGTTTTTCCATGCGAGGAAATGATTAGGTGCGGAAATCCGCACCTTTTTTGTTGTATGAATGAAGCTTTTGGACTTGCAAGAGATTATTTTAACCATACATTCGGAATTTTAGTCTTTTTTTAATTTATCACGCAAACATTTGGTACATTAGAACAATTTTATGTATATTTGCACATGACATGAAAATGTTATAGATGTTAACGATACCAACACGGAAACATGTAATGACATTTTAAATAGTAATAATTAAAACCTAATTTAATCATGAGTAGAAAACCATTGAATGCAAAACTCTTTTCAGCATTGCTTATGGCAGGAGCTTTAGTTGTTACCGGATGCTCCGACAGCGACTACGACTTCGACCAGATTGATGCAACAATTGGAATTGGAGGCGACGGACTGGAAATTCCTGCAAGTACAACGGAAAACATTAAACTCAAGGACGTTCTCGACCTTGAAGAAAACGGCAGTGTGGTGGAGGATGCTTCAACACACGATTACGTGTTCCGCCAGAATGGAGATCCCATTAATCCTGTCGTTGTGAATATCAACAAAATCCACGTTGCAAAACAGCACGGCGAGTCATTGCCGTTTGCATTCAATATACCGTCGGCTGCCAAGGGGCAACGGAGAGCCTACGGATCGGTTACGGCTGATGCTGACATATACGAATTTACTTATAATGGCGACAAGCCGAAAGAGGTGCTCGACATCGTTTCTGCCGACGCATCTACAACTCTGTCGCTTAATGTTCCGCTGCAGAGCATAAGCAGTGTGGTAAGCGAGCTGCAGACGGTGGAGATTACTCTGCCCGACTATATCTCGTTTGACGTGGCAACATATTCGCAGAAACCTACGCGTAATGGGTCTACACTCGTGTTCAACAATGTTCCGACGAACAAGGCATTGCAGGTAAGCGTGAATGTTACGAAGCTCGACTTTACAAAGACTGCCACTGCTAAGAACCAGATTAAGATTGCGGGCGACAAGATAAACATTAAAGGTACGGTTCACATCAAGGCTAACGGAGCAATAACAAATATTCCGTCGACAACTCTTAATCCAATTTATGCCGAGTTCAGTATGGCAGACTTCACCATCAACGCTGCAACTGGAAAGTTCGACCCGGAGATTAAGCTCAACGAAGGACTGGGAAGTGCCAGAATCACGGGTATTCCGGATTTCCTGCAAGATAAAAATGTGAAAGTGGATCTATATAACCCGGAGATTCTGCTCACTATCGGCAACAACATGGAGGCTGACGGAACTATCTATGGCAAGATTATCTCGAAAAAGAACGGTGCAGTTATCAACACTATCAACAATATTGTGATTCCGGTGGAAGGAAACACCATGAACAAGGTTTGCATCAACCGTACGGGTGCTGCGCACGCCGGATACACCGTTGTTGCCGTACCGGAACTGTCGAAGGCGATAGAGACAATACCTGACGAGATAACCTTCGAGGCTACAGCAAAGGCTAACTCTAACAAGCAAATCACTTTCCAGCTCGGACATGACTATCATATCACACCAGCCTACTCTATCGATGCTCCGCTGGCTTTTGCAGAGAATGCAGAGATTGTATATAAAGACACGCTCGACGGATGGAACGACGACATTAAGGATATGGAACTTGCTACAGATGCTTATATCAGTGCTACGGCAACTGTAGAAAATGGTGTTCCGGCTTATCTCACTTTGGATGCGTCACCGGTTGATGTAAACAAAAATAATGTTGAAGGAATATCTATTGAATTGGTAAAGAAAGACGTGGCTGCATCGACAAACGGTGTTGACAAGGTGTCTTCTCCAATAGAGATAAAGATTACGCAGACTGCAAAAGGGGCGATGAAAAAGCTCGACGGTATCTTAATCACCGTTGCCGGAAAGGCTAAACAGGGCGACACTGCCGTTACGGGCATCACTCTGAATGCAGAGAACCACACTCTGAAGGTCAACGACATTAAGATAAAGATTGTGGGTAAGGTGATAGGCGACTTTAATTAATCCAATACATTTTAGACTATTATGAAATACAGATATAACAAACATATTCTTGCTGCTGCCATGCTTATGGCTGGCAGTGCAGCAACGGCGCAGACTCTTAACTCGGCTTACTTCACCGACCAGTATGCTTTTCGCCACACCATGAACCCGGCTTACGACAACGAGCAGAGTTTCGTTTCTATTCCTCTTCTCGGCAATATCAACGCCAATATGCACGGTAACTTCGGATACGAGGATGTAGTGATGAAGAATCCAATGTATGACGGAACGAACAAGAAGATGACTACGTTCATGAACCCGTATATCTCTGATTCTAAGGCTCTCGACGGATTTTCTACCGGCAATAACCGCATGACGGGAGATGTTAATCTCACTATACTATCGGCTGGTTTCAAGGGCTTTGGCGGATATAACACTATTGAACTTAATTCTAAGACGTCTGTGGGAATGAGCCTTCCGTATGAACTCTTTGAGTTTGCACGCAACACGGGCAACAAGACTTACGACATCGGCGATATCAATGCTCATGCTCAATCGTATGTGGAACTGGCTTTCGGCCATTCTCATAAAATCAACGACAAGCTGCGCATCGGTGCTAAGCTGAAGTTCTTGTTCGGTGTTGCACGCGCCGACTTCCAGTTTAAGGACGTGAAGGCAGACCTCTCGGCGCCTGACAAATGGACGGTTTCTGGTGATGCCCAGCTCGATGTGTCGATGATGGGATTTGCCTATAAGACAAAGACTAAGGAATACAAGAGTGAAATCTCTGGAACGTATGAGCAGATTGATGATATTGATGTTGATGGTGCCGGTGTAGGCGGCTTCGGTATGGCTGCCGACCTGGGAGCTATATACAAGATAAACGACGACTGGACGGTTAGCGCCTCGGTGCTCGATCTCGGATTTATCAGTTGGAAAGAGAATGCCAGAGCTGCAAACAAGGAGAAGAGCTTCGAGTTCAACGGATTCCACGACGTATCGGTAAAGAAAGACCACGGCTCGACGATAGATGACCAGAGCGACAAGTACAGCGACCAGATTGCCGACTTTGTAAATCTTCAGAAGCAAAGCGAAGGCGGTAGCAGAACCACCGGTATCGGTGCTACGGTTAATGTTGGCTGCGAATATACTTTGCCTGTTTATCGCAAACTTTCTTTCGGACTCTTGAGCAGTACGCGCATTAAGGGGGAATATTCATGGACTGAAGGTAGACTGAGTGCCAACTGGAAGCCTCTGAAGTGGCTCGACGGAGGCATAAACTTCGCTGTAAACAGTTTCACGGCAAGTATGGGTTATGTTCTCAACATTCATCCTAAGGGCTATAATTTCTTCATCGGTATGGATCATATCCTGGGCAAGACGAGCAAGGAATGCATACCGCTCAGTTCTAATGCCAATATAGCAATGGGTATGAGCATTACTTGGTAATGCCTGTAGTTCGTGCTACTATTATAAGAATAACGAGTCCGCTCGCAAACTAAGCGAGCGGACTCGTTATTTTTTTACTCCTCTAAATCCGGAAGCCATAATATTTTATGGACTTTCGGATTTAGAAGTTAAGCTTAATTTATAGTTTATTTACTTTCATCTTTCTTATAGTTGTCGAGTCCCTCCTGCAGGAAATGCAGATAGTCGTCAACGTCTTCCTTATATGAGAACGAACGGCTCAAAGGATTTCCTTCGGCATCGAGAGTTACATAGAACGGCTGCGCAAGGGCACCGAACTTACTCTGCTGCAGGTAACTCCATTTATCGCCCACAGTACGCAAGGTACGCTTCTGTCCGTTTACCGTTACCTCAATCGGCTTTGCAAGCGGTTGTTTGTCGTCTACATAAAGCGAAATGAGGATATAATCATCGTTCAACTTCTCTGCCACACGAGGATCGGTCCATACGGCTGCCTCCATCTTGCGGCAGTTTACGCAACCGAAGCCGGTGAAGTCTATCAATACTGGTTTGCCCTGAGCGGCAGCGGCAGCCATACCCTCCTCGTATGAGGTATATTTCGGCTTTATCTCATTGGTGTTAAGATTGAAGTCCTGAGTGTTGATTGGCGGAGCAAAAGCACCTACTGCCTTACATGGTGCGCCCCACAAGCCAGGCACCATATATATTGCGAAGGCAAACGACACGAGGCCCATCATTACGCATGGCACTGGCATTGGTTTGCTCTCGCCCATAACGACGTCGCTCTGGAACTTTAGCTTGCCGATAAGATACAGGCCGAGCAGGAAGAAAATGGCTATCCAGAGGGCGAGGAAGGTCTCACGGTCGAGGATATGCCAGCCGTAGGCGAGATCGGCTACCGACAGGAACTTGAGCGAGAAGGCGAGTTCGACGAAACCGAGGGTTACCTTCAGCGTGTTCATCCACGAGCCAGACTTTGGAGCTGACTTGAGCCATGCCGGAAACATGGCGAAGAGTGTGAACGGCAGAGCCAAGGCTACGGAGAATCCGAGCATACCGACTGCAGGAGCGGCGATATTACCGGATGTGGAGAATTCGGCAAGGAGGAGTCCGATGATTGGTGCCGTACATGAGAACGACACGAGGACGAGAGTAAATGCCATAAGGAAGATAGACACCAATCCGCTGGTTGCCGATGCCTTGTTGTCTACGGAGTTTGTCCATTTCGACGGCAGTTCCAGTTCGAACCAACCAAAGAACGACACGGCGAAGACTACCAGAACAAGGAATATGATGATGTTAAAGACGGCATTTGTAGACAGACTGTTCAGTCCGTTACCACCTGAAATCAATGTTATCAGGAATCCGAGCAATACATAAATCACAATAATCGAGATACCGTATGTTATGGCATCGCGAATACCCTTCTTCTTGTCCTTGTTGCGCTTCAGGAAGAAGCTTACAGTCATAGGAATGATAGGCCATATGCAAGGCATGAGCACGGCAAGCAAACCGCCTACGAAGCCCATTACAAGAATATACCAAAGTGAGTGTGAAGCGTTACCACCGTCCTGAAAAGCCTTCAACTCGTTTATTACCGGTTTCCACAAGTTGCCATCGCTCGCTACGGCAGCGGTGTCTACACTTGCCGAATCTCCGGGAACGGCAGCAGCCACGGCAGTCGTATCAGCAGCAGCCTCATCGGTTGTCTCTTCCTGAGCCTCTGGAGCGTCGGCAGGACCGTTGCCTTTATACGAGAACTCTACTGACGTAGGCGGCATACAGCCGGTGTCGTTGCAAGCGCCATACTCCAAGTAGCCCTTTACATTATAAGTCTTGCCCGTAATCTTGTAACGCTGAACGAAGGTTACGCTATTTTCGAAATAGCGGAGTTGCATACCAAAAATCTGGTCGTACTCCTTTATTTCCTTACCCTTAGCCTGTAGTTTACCTACGGCTTTCACACCCTCAGCCTTCTCCGTTGTAATAGTGGCAGGGATTGGTCCGTCGGCAGGGATGTTCGGGGCATAGACGTGCCAGCCGACAGCTATCTTTCCCTTGAAGATTACATCCACCTCCGTATCGGAGACCTGTTTCTGACTAACGGTGAAGTGCACCGGATTGCCCTGTGCCCACATTACTATGGACAGAAGCATCATCAAGGTGGTCAGAAGCACCTTCTTTGTTGTTGATTCTTTCATCTTATTATTTTGTTTTATCTTTTGGAAAGGTTTGATGGGAGAAATGGGAGAACTGAGAGTTATGGGAGAAATAATCCCTATTCCATAATCCATAATCCCTAATCTCTATTCCCTAATCTCTATTCCCTAATCTCTATTTTCTCACTCCCTTGTGTGTCATGATATCCAGTACGAACCTGTCGGTATCGTCCATGCCGCGGCTTCCGATTGCGGTAAGGTTGCGAATGCTCTGGTCCACATCATCATCGATAATACCCTCGACGGAAGTAACATATTTGTGCTGCATGGCAAGCATGGCACTCAATACGGCGGTGCTGACACCTGTAGTCAACTTCAAAGCACAGCTCGGTTTGGCGCCGTCGCAAATCATACCCGTGAGGTTGGCTATCATATTCTTCACCGCAAAGGAAATCTGCTCGTAAGTACCGCCCATGAGATATGTTATGCCACAACTGCTGCCTGTACTTGCGACAACGCAACCGCATAGTGCCGACAAAGTACCAAGGTTCTGCTTGATGTATATCGCCGTAAGGTTGCTCATCACAAGAGCTCGGATAAGCTCCTCCTCCGTGTTATGGTTCTCCTTGGCAAAGACAACGACTGGCATTGTTGTGCAGATACCTTGATTACCACTACCGCTATTACTCATAACAGGTATCATGGCACCCGCCATTCGGGCATCACAGGCACAACTCGTTGCCGACAGAATGCGCGAGAAGATGCTCTCGCCCATTATACCATGACCCAGCGGACTGCAGAGGGTCTTACCCAATTCATGACCGTAATTTTCGCGAAGTCCTGCTTCGGCAGCAGCCTCGTTCAGACGTTTCGCTTCAAGGATAAAACGTAGATCATCAAGATCAGCGGTATGGGCAAACTCATATACTTTATGAAGGGATAGCTTTATGTCATCATCTTCGGCCTCAGAAGAAGAAGCGGCACAAGCCTCAACATTGAGCATGACATCATCATTATGGCGCAGATACACAAAATGTGTATGCTCACTCTTTATCCTTGCCTCTGACTCGTCGCCATCGACAGAACAGACAACATCGATATAGAGTTTATCAGGATCATCATGTTCAAGAGTAATATGGATACGGTTTTCTGCAATATATGCTTTTCCTTCTTCTACATTCGCTTTTGTGCAGTCGCGCAGTACTTCGAGCTGCAAATCCGGCTTACCGGCAAGCGCACCAAGAGCAATAGCAATAGGCAAACCAACCATTCCAGTGCCGGGAATGCCTACTCCCATGGCATTCTTAAAGATATTGGCACTCAATTTAACCTCTATATGTTCCGGTTTGCGACCAAGCAATGCAGTAGCTTTAGCAACACAAAGAGCCACGGCAATCGGTTCTGTACAACCAATGGCGGGCACCACTTGACGGTGCATCAGCTCAAGGATTGCTTTCTTCTCTGAAGGTGTTATCATAATGGTGTTAATATAGTGATATTATATATAATGTGCAAAATTAGGCATAAAAACACTAACTAACATGCTTTTTACCATTTTTTTGTTTTTACATTCGAAAATAATTACTACCTTTGCCACGGAAAAACAAAAAGACGGTATAACAGGTAATGGATTTCGGTATAATGGCTACCGAAATCCATTATCTTATTGTACCGCGAGAAACATTATAAACATAAAGAAAGGATTTAAAAAATTATGGCTTACATGTCACAAGATGGCTACGACAAGATGGTAGCCGAACTGAAACGTTTGGAAAGTGTAGAGCGTCCGAAGGCGTCTGCCGCAATCGCAGAAGCTGCTGACAAGGGCGATTTGAGTGAAAATTCTGAGTATGATGCCGCTAAGGAGGCTCAGGCTCATCTTGAGGATAAGATTAACCAGTTGAAACGCTCCATCTCGGAGGCTAAAATCGTGGATGTATCACGTTTGAGCACCGATGCCGTACAGATCCTCTCGAAGGTGGAGATGACTAACCTCACAACTAAGGCTAAGATGACTTACACCATCGTGAGCGAGAGCGAAGCTAACCTGAAGGAAGGTAAGATTTCTATCAAGACTCCTATCGCTCAGGGGTTGCTCAACAAGAAGGTGGGCGACGAGGTGGAAATTAAGATTCCACGCGGTGTTATCAAACTGAGAATTGACAAAATTACTGTAGAGTAATTTTAATTAAGAGTTTAGAGTTTAGAATGTATAGTTGTCGGCTTCGCCGATTAAGAATTGAAAATTAAGAATTTGTTAATGGAAATTCCAAATCCAGCAACTCTAAATTCTCAACTCTAAACTCTCAACAACTCTTAATTCGCAAACTCTAAATCGCAGCGAAGCGAGAATAACTCTAAATTCTTAACTCTAAATTCAAAATTATAACTATGGATATATTTTCAAAGATTGCAGCCGGTGAGATACCGAGCTGGAAATGCGCCGAGAACGACAAGTTCTATGCTTTTCTCGACATCAACCCTCTGGTGAAGGGACATACATTGGTTATTCCTCGCCGCGAGGTGGACTACTATTTCGACATGACCGACGAGGAGATTGCCGAAATGGCTGTGTTTGCAAAGAAAGTTGCCGTAGCTATCAAGAACGCCTTCCCTTGTCGCAAGGTCGGCATGGCTGTATTGGGTCTTGAAGTTGCCCACGCTCATGTTCACCTCGTTCCTATGCAGAGCGAGAAGGACATGCTCTTCTCCAACCCTAAGCTGAAACTCTCTGACGAGGAGTTTAAAGAGATTTCAGAGAAGATTTATGGGGAGTTCAAGAAGCTGTAAACAGCAAACTCATAAAATATAAAAAATCGTGGATGAGCCAAATTGTGGCATGCATCCCCGATTTTTTTTCTTCGATATATTCAAGTTTCTGTTTTAAACGCAACTTGAATATTATTATTATTCTACTTCACAAACTTCTTGCCGTTCATGATATATACATTCTTCTTTGCGGCATTGGATATCTGCTGACCGTTAAGATTATACATCTTGCCGTTTTTGATGGCAACGGTAGTAGTGGCAACATTTTCAATACCGTCGGTGAGCTTCTTGTATTTAAAGGTTACGTTGGCAAGAATCTGTTTATTCTTTCCTTTGGCATCAACATCCGATGTAGTAATGTTAGAATTGTCGAAGGTTAGTTTGATGCTCTTCTTCGCCTCAAAGCCTTCGATTTTCTTCGTCACGGCGTTCTGTCCTGCCGTTCCTCCGGGGAACACCACGTCGGCATCAAGGATAGAACTTTCGCTCTCGTCGATGAACATGCCATTCATGATGATGGAACGGTCGGCGGTGGTAGAGGCATTGTTGCTGTAGCCCTCTATCGTGAGACCGATTATCTCATAGCCCTCGTTTACAGAGAAGGTAAGACTCTCACCGTTGTTGTTCGTACGGATTTTGATATATCCGTTTGACGTGCTGGCGGTAATCTCGCCATGCTCACCTGCGGTGTAGCAAGTGCCAGTTACAATACCCTTGTCCTCTGCAGGCAGTTTAAGTCCCTCTTCACCCTCGTCGGCAGGTTCAGGTTTTGCAGACGGCTCCGGTGCATGGTTCTTAGTCTGTGTCTGGTATGTTGCACCGTCAATGCCAAGATAGTCAGGCAGGTAGTAGCCTAAGTGTGGCGGCTGGTTGTAAGATGAGTTCTGCCATACTATGCCCATACGATAAACATGGTCTTCCATCAGGCAAGGCACCTTGTATTTGGTAGGCTCCGGTGTGGAATAAACGAGAATCTTGCAGGTTGGCGAAACATAGTCGTCTTCGTGCTGGAACATTATCAGTTCCTCGCGCCAGTCGCCGAGCAGGTCGGCTTGCAGACAAGGCGTAGCCTTTGTCGTGTTGCACGACTGTGGCTGTCCGTAGTCAGCAAACTCCTGGAAGGTTGCGATATTTCCGCTTGCGGTGTTGAAGTTTCTGATGCGCGGTGCACTCTTGCCTGTTGCAGAGTCGTAGCGTCCGTCGAAAGTCTGGTCGTAAGGGTCGCCGGTCCAGTAGATGCGGAAGTTGGTATCCGACTTCTTTGCGAGCACCAGCTTTCCCGTTGCACAGTCGTAAGTATTACCATCGGCACTCGACCAGAACTCGAATCCACGGTTGGCGGGGATAAAATCAGCAGCCAGTCCACGACCGTTGTCGCCGGAGCTCGTAGCCGAAACGAGCAGTTCGCCAGTCGTTGCATCATGCACGTCATATCCATACTGTCCCTCCTCGTGAGGCATCATAACTTCCAGTCCGGGGCGGTCAGGACAGAGGTCAGTAAGATGGATAGCGTCGCCGTGTCCCTTTCCTGTAGAGCAGAGTAGCTGTCCGTCGTGGGCGATGGTGGCTGCGCCGATACAAATCTCGTCATAGCCATCAGTATTAACATCGCCAACAGATATGCCATGCACACCCTGTCCGAAACTTGAAGAGCCGGTGCCGGAGTGCAAAACGTTACCATTGGCATCGAGAGTCTCCCATTTGCCGCTGAGTCCCTTGTGTAGCCAACGTGTAGAGAGTTGCTTGCCGTTCCAGTCTACAGCCCATAGGAAACAGTTTTTGTAATATCCGCGCTGGAAGATGGCAGTAGGCAGTTTGTCGAGTCCGTCGAGATAAGCCACTGCAGCATTGAAACGTTCCGAGCGGTTGCAGTTGCTGTCGCCGAAGAACGAGTTGGCGTCTGTAGCAGCAGTTGGGAAATCCACTCCCGAACGGCTTGGCGAATACCATATGGTGTTCATTGCCGCTCCAGTCTCACCGTTGAACACGGTGAGGAACTCCTCGCCGCCGGTAACGAGTCCGCTGCCGTTTACATACGTCTTCGAGTTGTCCACCGCCTTAATTTTCGCGTCGCCAGCCTCGGTAACGTAGTTGCCGTTGCCGTCGGTAGAACCAGGAGCCGTCTTGCACACAAGTTCCGCCTTGCCGTCACCGTCGAGGTCGTAGACAACCATCTGTATGGTATGGTTTCCGGAACGCACATTGAAGCCGATGTTTATGTCCTTTTTCCACAGCGGCGTACCATCCATCTTGTATGCACTGATGATGCAAGGCGAAGAATATCCGTTCTTCGCCCCACTGTCGCGCTGATTGTCGGGCATCCACTTGAGAATAAGCTCATAGTTACCGTCGCCGTCAACATCGCCCACAGCCATATCGTCGGGGCGATAGCGTCCAGTGGTGTTTCCGCTCTTAATAGCAGCCGGGCGCTTCACGTCGAAGCTCGTGAACATATTGTCCCAAGCCTTTACCTCGCTCGTTTCTCCGGCAGAGGTTACCACTTTATACGTATCACCCGGCTTTCCTTCCTTGTCGAGCCAGTTGGTAACATCGCTGATGGCAGTTGCCACCTTCGTACCGTTGCGGTAAACATCAAACGTCAGTTCCTTTGGGTCGCTCGTCAGCGAGCGCCACGAAACGAGAATTCCCTCACTTATCTTAACCGCCACTGGAGCACGGTTAAGCTTTTCATTTACTTGTTGTGCCGAAGCCGACAGGGTGAGTCCTGTCAGGGCAGCGGCAAAGAGTAGTCTTTTCTTCATATATATAGCTTTGTTTTAGTTTGATAGATAATCACGCCATACAAGGCATTTTCTTTAGTGCATGCAAATGTACATCTTTTCATCAAGAAAAAGAAACAAAAGAGTAAAGTCTGACAGTTAAAAACAAACTTTCCCTCATATTTGGATTATCTTACCCCTTTCTCCCGAAGTCGACAGGCACCTCGCCCCACCGTTTCGTTTTCCATTTTTTAACTTTTCTTTATGCAGGCTGAAACATAATACGGGGATAGCACAGCTAAAAGTCGTTTTTTTTTCAACTTTTAGCTGTACTATCGGCTTATTTTGTATATTTGCAACAAAATAAAAATGATATGGGCAATACAAAAGACATTATAATAGGTAGAGAAAAAGAGCAAGCTCTCATCCAAGAATACTACGAATCCCCAAAGGCAGAACTCGTAGCCATATATGGGCGTAGACGTGTTGGCAAGACCTATCTTATTAAGTCATACTTTAACCAACAGTTTGACTTCTACTTTACAGGTTCGTTCGAAACTCCAAAATCCACACTATTACGATTGTTTCAAACACAACTTGAACGGTATTCGGGTGAAAAGAGAAAGAAGCCTCAAGATTGGTTTGAAGCTTTCGAACAATTGCGCGACTATCTTTCCTCACTCGATAAAGAACGCATTGTTATTTTCTTGGACGAACTTCCATGGATGGACACTCCAAAATCCAATTTCATACAAGCCTTCAGCTATTTTTGGAACAGCTGGGCAAGTACTGTTCATGGAATGAAATTGTTTGTATGCGGTTCTGCCACCACATGGATGCTATCCAAACTGATTGGAGACAAGGGCGGCATGCACGGACGCGTAAATCGACAGATATATCTGCGTCCCTTTAACCTGCATGAAACGGAATTGTTCCTCCGTAGCAAGAATATAGACTGGACAAGGTTGCAGATAGCACAAATTTATATGGTCATGGGAGGCATACCATACTATCTCGACATGCTTAATAGCCAACAAACAGCAGAAGAGAATATCGACAATCTGTTTTTTGATGAAGGAGCAGTATTACGTACTGAATACGGTTTCATATTTCGCTCTTTATTCAAGGACTCCACTATTTACCAAACAGTAATAGAAACATTGTCTACAAAATCTGTAGGTATGACACGTGAAGAAATTGCAAGAATCGGAAAGCTGCAAAACAACGGAATGCTTACTGAGGTTCTTGAAAACCTATGCCGATGTGATTTTCTCAGAACATATACATCATTCGGTAAAAAGAGCCGTGGGCAGATGTTTCAATTAGTCGACCTTTTTTCTCTATTCTACAATAGATTCGTTGTGGATACAAATAGTCAAGACAATCATTTTTGGCATAATATGCAAGACAATCCGACAAGAAGAACTTGGGAGGGATATGCTTTTGAACAAGTCTGCCTTCACCATATTCCACAAATAAAACAAAAGTTGAGAATTGGCGGCACCCTCAGTGATATATGTTCATGGCAATGCAAGCCACATACCGATTCTGACGGTATAAGCTACAAAGGAACACAAATTGATCTGCTAATAGATAGAAGAGACCAAGTGATAGACCTTTGCGAAATTAAATATTCTACCAATGATTTTTCAATAACGAACGAATATGACGAACGGTTGCGTACAAGGAAGGAAACCTTCAGAGCTGTTACAAAAACACGCAAGACACTACATACGGTTCTGATAACAACTTACGGATTGACAAAAAACAAATACAGTGCTAATATCCATGATATTGTGATACTAAACGATTTGTTCGAGATTATTAGATAAAGAGAGGCAGGAAAGGGAAGCGAGTGTCCTATCCACGGGCTTTCCCTTTTGTTCTGGATTACCCCTTTCTCCCGAAATCGGCAGGTACCTCGCCCCACCGCTTTGTTTCCCATTTCTCTATGGGCACACGGAAGGAGTGGGTTTTGAGCCACATCTCGGCGCGGGCTATCACGTTGTATAGCTGTGCCGTGCGCGGTGTGCGCTCCAACTTTGTCTTGCATTGTTTCTTCTGCACCCACAGGATAGCATTTCGGCTGTCGGAATATATCGTTTTCTGTATTCCCTGCTTCTCCATTAGGGCGAGGGCATGCACGATGGCGAGGAACTCACCGATATTGTTCGTGCCGTGAACAGGTCCGAAGTGGAACACCTCTGCCCCCGTAGCAAGGTCAATACCGCGATATTCCATTGGTCCGGGGTTGCCGGAGCAGGCAGCATCCACAGCCCAAGCCTGAGCATCTACTTCCATTGGGAGAGGAAGAACTGTATCCGAGCGGTAGCTCGGAGGATTTATCAAATCATTCATTATTGGCTTTTAAATAGAATTGGGGCAACAGAACTGTTATAATCAACGCTTCCATTGCCCCAATTATTATTTTCTATTTATGAATTAATTACATGCGTTCCGGCACTTCGATTCCGAGTAGCGCCATACCGTTCTTTATCGTCTTTGCCACATTCTTGGCGATGACGAGGCGAACAATCTTCTCATTGTCGTTCTCGGCATTAAGGATACTATAGTCGTGATAGAACTGGTTGAAGTCCTTTGTCAGCTCATAGCAGTAGTTGGCAATGCCGCTCGGCGAATAGTCTTTGCCAGCCTGACGCACGGCAGCCCCAAACTCATCCATCTTCTGTATCAGCTCTGTCTCCTTCTGATTCAGCGGCATGTCGTCAGCAAGAGTCTCCGGGATAGCGATGCCCTGGTCGGCAGCCTTGCGCAGGATACTGCGGATACGGGCGTAAGTATACTGAATGAACGGACCTGTATTGCCGTTGAAGTCAATACTCTCAGCCGGGTTGAAGAGCATATTCTTGCGGGCATCCACCTTTAGGATGAAGTATTTCAGTGCTCCCATACCCACGATGCGAGCAATCTCAGAGCGCTCCTCTTCGGTCATGTCGGCAAACTTGCCCAGTTCCTCGCTCGTCTTCTTGGCGTCAGCCACCATGGTCGCAATAAGGTCATCGGCATCAACCACGGTTCCCTCGCGGCTCTTCATCTTTCCGTTAGGCAGTTCCACCATACCGTAAGAGAAGTGTACAAGTTCCTTGCCCCACTTGAAGCCGAGGCGGTCGAGAAGGATTGACAAAACCTGGAAGTGGTAGTTCTGCTCGTTGCCCACCACGTAAATCATCTTGTCGATAGGATAGTCCTTGAAGCGCATTTCTGCCGTACCGATATCCTGAGTCATATACACCGAGGTGCCGTCGGAACGGAGCAGCAGTTTCTGATCAAGTCCCTCATTAGTGAGATCAGCCCACACGCTGTTGTCATCGTGGCGCTCAAAGAGTCCCTTCTCCAAGCCTTCCTCCACCTTAGCCTTACCCTTGAGGTAAGTCTGCGACTCATAGTAAATCTTGTCGAAGCTAACACCGAGATTCTTGTAAGTCTCGTCGAAACCAGCATATACCCACGAGTTCATCTTCTCCCAGAGCGCGCGCACTTCCTTGTCGCCCTGCTCCCATTTCACGAGCATCTCGTGAGCCTCCTTGATAAGCGGAGCCTCATCCTTTGCCTTCTTCTCGGCAGCCTCTTCGTCCATGCCTTCGGCAACGAATCGAGCCTTCAGCTCCTTCACCTCCTCGCGATAGTGCTTGTCGAAAGCCACATAGAAATCGCCAATCAAGTGGTCGCCCTTCATTCCGCTGGTCTCCGGAGTAACGCCGTTACCCCATTTGAGCCATGCCAGCATCGACTTGCAGATGTGGATACCACGATCGTTCACGATATTCGTCTTCACCACCTTGTTGCCGTTAGCCGCCATAATCTGTGCCAGCGACCATCCAAGGAGGTTGTTGCGCACGTGTCCCAGGTGGAGCGGCTTATTGGTGTTAGGCGAAGAATATTCAATCATTACCAATGGAGAATCGTCGGTAGCCTTCACCTCGCCATAGTGTTCATCCTTGTTGATATCGTTAAGCATAGAGAGCCAAGCCGACTTTGCTATTACGATGTTCAGGAATCCCTTTACCACGTTGAAATCGGCAACTGCCTTGCAGTTTTCTTTCATCCATTCGCCAATCTCCTGTGCCGTGTCTTCAGGTTTCTTTTTCGACATCTTGAGGAACGGGAACACAACGAGTGTGAGACTTCCCTCAAACTCCTTCTTTGTTTTCTGCACCTGCACCATCTTCTCCGGAACGTCCTGTCCGTAGAGTGCCTTTACTGCGGCTTTTGCCGCATTGTTTATTTCGTTTAGTATATTCATATTCTTTATCGTTACGAGTAAAGTTCACAGTTTCCCATCCTTATGAAAAAGGGAAAAAATATATTACCGTGCAAAATTAATAATAAAAAAGCTTATGTCCTGCATTTTTACTTATTTTACCACTATTTTCTTTGTCTTTCTGCCTAATGGAGTATAAAAAAGATGTGTCATAGTGGATAATTCCAGATATGACACATCTTGTTGAATTGTTATTGTTTTACTGCAAGCTTATTTCCCGTTCAGATATTCGTCAACCTTCTTTGCCGTAGCCTTGCCGCTCGCCATGGCACGCACAACGAGCGATGCTCCGTTTGCCGCATCACCGGCAACAAACACGTTTTCGGCAAACTTAGGCTGTTCTGGCTTGAGGAATCCCAGTGCAAGAAGAACGAGCTCAGCCTTTATCACCTCCGGTTTTCCGGCAGGTTCCATAATTGGCCTGCCGCCCTCAGGATTAGGTTTCCATGTGATTTCCTGCACCTCAACACCTGTCAGCTTACCGTCCTTGCCGAGGAAACGCAGCGAGTTGATGTTCCAGCGACGGGTGCAACCCTCCTCATGGCTCGATGTAGTCTTGAGCGTGCGTGGCCAGTTAGGCCAAGGGTTGTTAGGATCCTCCGGACCAACAGGTGGTTTCGGCATAATCTCAATCTGAGTAACACTCTTGCACCCCTGACGATGTGCCGTTCCGATACAGTCGCTGCCCGTATCGCCTCCACCAATAACCAATACGTCCTTGCCTTTTGCCGTAACCAATTCATCTTTTTTGAACTCAGCGCCGTCGAGGATACGGTTCTGCTGCGACAAGATATCGAGGGCAAAGTGAACCCCCTTCAGCTCACGTCCCGGGATTTTGAGGTCTCGAGCCGTAGGTGTTCCGGTAGCAACCACATAGGCATCAAAGCCGTCCGGCAGTTTCGTTACGTCAATAGCTTTACCGAATTGGAACTCAATACCCTCTTGTTTAAGGATATTCAGTCGGCGGTCGATGATAGCCTTGTTAAGTTTGAAGTTCGGAATACCATAGCGGAGCAGACCGCCAGCATTCTCGTTTTTGTCGAAAACCGTTACGCTGTATCCCATTTGGTTGAGGCGTGTTGCACTTACAAGTCCCGACGGACCGCAGCCAATAACGGCAACCTTCTTGCCGTTGCGTTCCGGAATGTTCACCCTAACATAATTCTCCTGGAAGGCATGCTCCGTAATCGCCGCCTCATTCTCGCGGTTCGTTGTCGGTTCATGCTCCGTAAGATTCAGCACACAGGCTTTTTCGCAGAGAGCCGGACAGATACGTCCGGTAAACTCCGGAAAGTCGTTAGTATCGTTAAGCAGTCGGTAAGCCAGTTCCCAGTCGCCTTTATACAGGGCATCGTTCCATTCCGGAGCCTTGTTGCCAAGTGGGCAAGCCCAATGACAGAACGGCACACCGCAGTCCATACAGCGAGAAGCCTGAGTTCGGCGATCCTTTTCGTTGAGAGTCTGTTCCACCTCTCCAAAGTCATGAATACGGTCATGCACCGGTCTATATCCCGCCTCCTGGCGGTGTATTGTCAAAAATGCTTTAGGATTTCCCATATTTGTAAATATTTAGAGCCCCACCCATGCGCCGCTTTTAGCGGCTTCCCCCTCCCCACAGGAGAGGGGAATTATATGCAAAGAATTTCCTTTATTCCTTTTGCGCAGTAGATGGCTTCTTGATATTATATTTGTTTTTTATATTTAAGTGAGAGACATTAAATATTGTATTCATATTTTTCAATGACAATTCTCCCGATAGCCCTGTTATTGTTCTATTATTCATTTCAAACAAGACATATTACTCCCCTCCCGCTGGGGAGGGGTTTGGGGGAGGGGCTTTTTAATAGTCTCTCTGCATATCCGCAATTTTCTGTTGCAGTTTTCTCACCTGTTCTTCCTGGAGCACGCGCTTGTATTCAATCGGAACAACCTGAATGAAGTCCTCCACGTAGCGGTTCCAGTCGTCGAGCATTGTGCGAGCGAGTTTAGAGCCAGTATAGAGATAGTGCTGACGGATAAGCTCATGCAGTTCCTTACGGTAGTTGCTGTCTTCCACGAGATTAATCTCCACCATATCCATATTACAGAAATAGTCGAAGTTGTGGTTCTTGTCCCAGACATAAGCCACGCCGCCGCTCATTCCGGCAGCGAAGTTGCGTCCTGTCTCTCCGAGCACCACGACACGTCCGCCTGTCATATACTCGCAGCAGTGGTCTCCGGCACCCTCAACCACGGCGATGGCACCCGAGTTTCTAACGGCGAAGCGTTCGCCCACCTTACCGTTGATATACAGCTCACCGCTCGTTGCTCCATACAGTCCGGTGTTACCCGCAATGATATTGTCCTCAGCGTTGAAGTTGCTTCGTACTGGCGGCAAGATAGCGATACGTCCTCCACAGAGTCCCTTACCGAAGTAGTCGTTGGTCTCGCCTTCGAGCTTAAAGTTAAGTCCCTTAACGAGGAACGCACCGAAGCTCTGTCCTGCACTGCCTTTAAACTTCACGTTGACAGTAGAGTCCGGCAATCCTTCCTCACCGTATTTCTGTGCCACAAGACCGCTGAGCATAGTGCCGACAGCGCGGTCGGTATTCTTAATGGCATAGTCGAGGTTCACTTCCTCTTGCGTGGCGATAGCCTTCTGCGACGAACGAATAATCTGCTGGTCGAGAATATTTGAGAGGTCGTGAATCTGCTCCGTAGTATGGTAAAGAGAGCACGGACCGTCCTCTTTGTGGAGCAGGCGACGGAAGTCGAGCATAGACGCCTTACTTCCTTTTTCAGTCTCTTTCACCTGTATAAGCTCCGTATGTCCCACGATATCGTCAAGCTTTGTGAATCCCATTTCTGCGAGATATTCGCGCACCTCCTGAGCGAGAAAAGTGAAATAGTTCACCAAGTATTCGTATTTTCCTATAAAATGCTTCCTCAGTTCCGGGTTCTGCGAGGTAACGCCCAGCGGACAAGTATTCAGGTTACATTTCCTCATCATCACACATCCGAGCACGATAAGGGCAAGCGTTCCGAATCCGAACTCTTCAGCTCCGAGCAACGCCATGATAATAATGTCGCGTCCCGTCTTCAGCTGTCCGTCCACCTGTAGTCTAACCTGACCGCGCAGTCCGTTCTTCATCAGCGTCTGCTGCGTCTCGCTCAATCCGATTTCAGGAGAAATTCCTGCAAATCGCATGCTGGAAGCCGGCGAAGCACCTGTTCCGCCCTCGGCACCAGAAATAACGATAAGGTCAGCCTTTGCCTTGGCAACACCGGCGGCGATAGTACCCACACCGCTCTCGGCAACGAGCTTCACGCTGATAGCCGCCTTAGGGTTAACATTCTTGAGGTCGAAGATAAGCTGAGCCAAATCCTCGATAGAGTAGATATCATGATGAGGTGGAGGCGATATGAGCGAGATGCCCGGAATAGAGTGGCGCGTCTTGGCAATAATCTCGTTAACCTTAAATCCCGGCAGCTGTCCGCCTTCACCCGGTTTAGCACCCTGTGCCACCTTAATCTGCAGTTCTTCAGCATTGACAAGATATTCCGTAGTCACTCCGAATCGTCCCGAAGCAATCTGTTTCGTCTTGCTCGACAGCGAGATACCGTCGACCGTTGAGTGGAAACGAGCGTTATCCTCTCCACCCTCACCGGTATTAGAGCGGGCTCCAATCTTGTTCATGGCAAGGGCGATAGCCTCGTGGGCCTCGATAGAAAGAGCGCCGAAGCTCATGGCTCCCGTTACGAAGTGCTTCACGATACTCTCCACCGGTTCCACCTTGTCGATGCTGATAGGCTTACGCTTAAAGTCAAAGAAGTCGCGTATAAAGATAGGCTCCTCCTTGTCGTCTACGAGCTTCGTGAATTCCTTGTATTTCTTATAGTTACCGGTTCTTGTAGCCAGTTGCAGCGTGGCGATAGTCTCCGGGTTCCATGCGTGTTTGATGCCGTCCTTGCGGAAGTGGAACTGTCCGAGATTAGGCAGGAAGTCCGGTTCGCGTTTCATGCCGAACGCCTTGTCGTGCAGGGCGATAGCGTCGCGGGCGATAGTCTCCAGTCCGATACCGCCGATGGTAGACACCTCCGTACCGAAGTAATTCTTCAGCAGACTCTCCGACAGACCGATGCTTTCGAAAATCTGTGCGCCTCGATAAGAACGGATAGTGGAGATACCCATCTTAGCCATAATCTTCAGCAGGGCTTTCTTTACCGCCTTGATGTAGTTAGCCTCCGCCGTAGCGTAGTTTTCCTGAATCTTTCCGCGTTTCACGAGGTCGTCAAGGATAGCAAACGTCATATACGGACACAGTGCAGATGCTCCATAACCGAGGAGCAGTGCGGCATGCATCGTTTCACGGATTTCTCCGCTCTCCACGATAAGAGCCGTCTGAACACGTTTTCCTACGGATATAAGATAGTGGTGAACGGCGCTCACGGCGAGCAGCGACGGAATGGCGGCATGCTCCTTGTCGATGTCGCGGTCGGAGAGGATGATATAGTTATAACCGTCGTCTACGCTCTTTTCTGCATCCTTGCAGAGCTTATCGAGAGCCTCGCGCAGTCCGTCTTCTCCCTTTGAACATTCAAAGAGGATAGGCAGCTTCACGGTGTTGAAGCCTTTATATCTGATATTACAGAGGATGTCGAGCTGAGTGTTTGTAAGAACAGGATGCGGCAGGCGCACCATCTTGCAGTTTGACTCGTCTGGCGAGAGTATTCCCGAACCGACGCGTCCTATGTATTCAGTCAGCGACATCACGAGATTCTCGCGGATGGAGTCGATTGCAGGGTTGGTAACCTGTGCAAACTGCTGACGGAAGTAGTTGAAGAACACCTGTGGTTTGTTGCTCAATACGGCAAGCGGCGTGTCGTTTCCCATTGCTGCCGTAGGCTCCTGTGCGTTAACACACATCGGGATGATGGTGTCGTCGATATCCTCCTTGCCGTAGCCGAAGAGTATCTCGTGCTCGATAAGGTTATCCACACTGTTTTCCACCTTTCTTCCACTCTTCAGTTTCTCCAGCTGGATACAGTTTGTAGAGAGCCATTTGCGGTATGGATGTTCCTCGGCAAGACTCTCCTTTATCTCTCCGTCGTAGTATATCTTTCCTTCTTGAGTATCGATGAGCAGTATTTTTCCCGGTTGCAGTCTTCCCTTTTCAGCAATCTCCGACGGGTCGAAGTCCATTACTCCCACCTCGGATGCCACTACCATGGTATCATTCTTGGTAATCGTATATCGTGCCGGGCGCAGTCCGTTCCTGTCGAGCATACCACCGGCAAACCGTCCGTCGCTGAAGAGCAGTGCTGCCGGTCCGTCCCAAGGTTCCATGAGTATTGAGTGGTATTCGTAGAACGCCTTCAGGTCTTCAGAGATTGGGTTCTTGTCGTTGAAACTCTCCGGCACCATGATGCTCATGGCGTGAGGCAGCGACAGACCGCTCATTACGAAGAATTCGAAGACGTTGTCGAGACTTGCCGAGTCGCTCATTCCCGGCTGAACAATCGGACTGATGTCTTTTGTGTCGCCCAGGGCATCGCTGCTCAGCACGCTCTCTCTTGCCTGCATCCATGCACGGTTTCCGCGGATAGTGTTGATTTCTCCGTTGTGGGCAAGAAGGCGGAACGGCTGTGCAAGGCTCCATGTAGGGAACGTGTTTGTTGAGAAACGCGAGTGTACGAGAGCCAGTCCGCTGGTGAAGTAATTATTTGTCAAGTCGGGGAAATACTGTCTTACCTGCATGCTCGACAGCATTCCTTTGTATACGATATTCTTGCTTGAAAGGGAGCAGATATAGAAATCCTTGTCTTTTACTCTCTTTTCTATCTTCTTCCTTATTATATATAGGGTGCGCTCAAACACCGGCACCTTGTCGTCGGTAACTCCCGTTACAAAAACCTGTTTGATGTCCGGTTCACTTGCAAGTGCCGTCTCGCCGAGGCACGACGGGTTTGTCGGCACATTTCTCATGTGCATCAGCGACAGTCCTTCGCGCTCTATCTCCTCAATCATGATGCTGAGAATCTCCTGCTGTTTCTTCTCGTCTTTCGGCAGAAAAACGAGTCCGGTTCCGTATTTACCCTTTTCCGGTACCGGTATTCCTTGCAGAAGGATAAACTCGTGCGGAATCTGAAGCATGATTCCCGCACCGTCGCCAGTCTTGTTGTCTGCTCCCTCGGCGCCTCTATGGCGCATGTTTTCCAGAACTTTCAGAGCATTGTCTACCAGTTCGTGACTCTTGTTGCCATGAATGTTGACAACCATTCCCACGCCACAGGCATCATGCTCATTGCTGGAAGAATACAATCCATTTCCCATATTCAGTTACGTTTAAATTGTAAAACTGTTTGTTTTCTTTCAATTTGGCTGCAAAATTAGTAAATTACTTTCATTCAGACAATAATTGTAAAGTTTATTGTGTTATTTTTCTTTGTTTTTTGACACTTTCATTGTAATATGGCTTACAAGTACCTCTTTTTATAGTAAAATGTCGCAAAACATTGGATAAATTTGATAAATTGTAAAATTCAACTTATCACAATAAATAAAAACAAGTTTTTTCTTGTTCATATATGAAGAAAATGTATAAGAACCTGTATTTCAGATTTAGCGTCATCAGCAGAATGATACGAGCCGATTTATAAAATTTAAATAAACCCGCTTCTGCAGATGACCCCCCAAAAATAAAAATCCTTGCTTTTTCTTTTCCTTATACCTCGTCTTTTCTCAACAATTTCCCGCCCTTAAACTGCATCACGATGCAGTGGAGCTGCACATCGGCAGTGAGGGCTTTCACTGTCTTGTCTTCAGCATACCCCTTCACCTGCTTTTCTGCTTCTTCCCATTGCCTGTAGGCTTCAGCTTCCGAGGCGTCAGCCTTGAGATATTTCACTTCGATGATGAAACTGTGCTTCAACGGCGAATACTTCTTAGTGTCTGCAAGCAGGAAGAAATCACAGTAGCCATGGTTCATCTCCACCTCCGGATGTGTCACAAAGAGCCCTGAGAGGTTGAGATAAGCCTTGAAATATCCCTGAATGTTGTGCTCGCCCTGTATGGCATCACGTATGCTGCTGTCCTCGTAATAATGGTCAGCAAGGTATTGGCAGAGCAGCTCCCACTTCCCTTCAAGGGCAGCATTGCGGAAAGCATCGTCAAGACAGGAGAGGTCGAGCTTGCAGATGTCCTGATATTGCTCCAGGAGGAAGCGGTAATATTGTTCGCGGATGTTGTTGTTGGGGATGACAAGGTGCGTCTTGTCAAGATATCTGCCACCGATGGTTAGCATACCGTAATAATACAGCAGACTGACAAACATCTCAGGCTTCACCATCTCATAGGCAGGGAACGACGGCACAATATCGGCATCAATATATCCGCGTTCGGCTATTTGCTGTACGATTCCCTTGCGGTTGCCGTCCAAACGGTCGAGATTCACCAAGCGCTTCATCTTGGCATAATCAGTCTTGGTGTTCGGGTCAATCATGGGACGAGGAGCAAGTCCTGTTCTTATCAGATTGTTCATATAATATATAACCATATTACTGTTGAACATTCTCGGATTGACGTCATAACATTCCTCGGCAAAGCAATAGTTGTCATACCATGGCTTCATGTCGGCTATGATTTTATTCTCGTCTTCCTTTATCATTCCAACCTTTTGGTAATATCGTATCATTTCCCTAACGTCAGTCTCGCTAAACCCAAGAAGCATGTCGAAATTAGGATGAAGTGAAATATTGGTGGCGATATTGAAGCCACTGGTCAGGTCGTCGAGGGTAATGGGGCTTACTCCCATAAATAGAATCTTCTCGAAGTTTGGCTTGAATATCTTGAACACGTTGCGGTAGAAGCTGTCGCTGTGTGTCATTTGCTGATACACATCGTTGCCACGTTCGTTGAGTACGATATTGGTAAAGTTGTCATATTCGTCGATGATGAGGTAGAGGTGATAGCCACGCTCCTTTGCCTCGTCTGCTATGGCATTGATTTTGTCTTTCGCCAGTTTCGCTTCATTTGCCATGCGTATAGTTTCCTCGCTATAGTATTTTGCATATTTTCTGAGGAAGCCTTCAACCTTGATAGAGCAGTAAGTGTTGAATTCTTGCTCAAGGTTGTCGATATTTGCAAGAACCTGTGAAAAGTCATATTGCAACACCTGAAATTTCCCTTTGTTTTCTAAAGGGTGTTTGTCGACCCAGGTACCCTCGAACTCCTTGTCGATGTCCTTGTTCTCACAGTCATAGTAGTCTGCCACCATCGACAGGAATAGGCTCTTGCCGAAACGTCGAGGACGGATGAGAAAGAGAAAATCCGAGGTTTCTTCCATCTTCTGCAGATACATCGTCTTGTCGATTTAATATTTATGGTTGTTTCTTAGAACTTTGAAGTTGGTGATGCCAACGGGCAGTCTTCTGATAACGTTTGTATCTTCCATTGTCGTGGTGTTTTTTGTTTTCGCAGCAAATTTTATACTTTTATTTGGGTTAATTCCAACATGGAAGTACAAATATTGTCATAATTCTCATTTCTCTTTTTTGCGGGGTAGACTGAATCCCCAATATGCCTTTTTTTAGTGAACCAAGAACTTGTGTTTAGAGTTTAGGAGTTAGTGTTATTATCAGAATGATATGAGTCTATTTACAAGAATAAAATAGAAAATGTTTTTCGGTGATTTTACCCTCACACCCTCACACATACCCTCTGAAGCCCCTGTTTATCGGCATTTCGAGGGTGAGGGTAAGTGTGAGGGGTGTGAGGGTAAGTGTGAGGGATAGCATGAAGGATAGCATGAAGAATGTCATGCTTACATGTAGTGCCAATTTATTATCCAATAGCTGCACCTTTGGTGCAACTACCAAACACCGACGGCGTTTGGTAGAAACGCCACCGGAGTATGACGGGAATACCACTTTTCTACATTCTCCTTTTCAGCCATTCCCCAAAGAACTTGTCATACAGTTCGTATGTTCCATCGCTCTCTGTTACGAAATCTTTGTCTAAAAGTCCTTTTATGGCTCCTTGAGCAAAACTGGCTGACGGCAAATGATATTTCTTGATGAATGCAGACGAGGTGATGTTCTTAGCCTTTCCTGCCTTGCAAATGGCAAGAAGGAGTTCCTTTTGCTTGGCAGGTAACTGATACAAAAGGGCTTCATAAGCAAAGGCACTCTCGTCTAAAATAGTGTCGAGGGCTTGCGAGAAAATCAGTTCATCGGCAGTGGCTGGTGTCTGCCCGCCGGAAACAACTGTTGCTTCAGTGAGGGAATAAATCTTATTAAGCATTCTTTGTAGATACCACGTAATACCGTCGAAGCGGTCGTAAATCTGATATATGATTTCCCGTTTGATTGTTTTCTTGGCAAACAGACGGATAGCGAAGTCGGCATATACCTCCTTGTCTATCGGACGAAGTGTCTTGATGGAGGTGCTTTGGTAGAAAGGTCGTGCATGACTCAGAAACATCTCCGTCATCATGTTACGTTGTGAACCGGCAAAGATAAAACTTGCATTATGACTATGCTGGATGTAAGTGCGCAAGATGGCTTCAACATTTTCTTCCTTATAATTTACTATGGTCTGAAACTCATCGATGGCCACAATGCAAGGTTTGTCGGCTGTTTCAAGATAATGGAAAATCTCTTGGAGCGTAGTAGTAGGACTTGTGATGTCTCCTAAATCTACATTCCATGAAGGATTTCCGGTCATATCGAAACTGATGGAAGAGCGGAGTGAGTGTAGACAGTTGAGAAAATACTCCACTACCTTCGTACCTCTTGGCTTGAGGCTTTGCAAGATGCCCCTACCTAACTCCTGGATAAAGTCGGCAAGATTCTTGGTGGCATATATGTCGATTAAGAAAGTATAGTAATTTTGCTTGATAGGGTCTTGCGCATAGACATGTTGTACCAACCCTGTCTTGCCGATTCTTCGAGGGGCAATCAGTGTAATGTTGTTGCCATTCTTGATTTCCTCTATCAAGTCAGCTGTCTCTTTCACTCTGTCGCAAAAGTATTCATCCGATATATATCCACGGAGCACAAATGGGTTTCCTATCATAATCTTTATTCTACATCATCTTTAATGATTTCACACCGTCAATCCTCTGTGAAACTTTCTGCAAAGATAATTATAATACTATTATTATAATACTATTATAATGAAAATATAATAAACATTAACGGAAGCCTAATTTGCAGGCACTATCCATCCTTTCATCTCCACGCTCCATACTCCTCACCCCTCACCATCCCTCACCACCCCTCACTATCCCTCACCACCCCTCACACTTACCCTCACCCTCAAAACGCCGATAAACAGGGGCTTTGAGGGCTATGTGTGAGGGTGTGAGGGTAAATTTACCGAAAAACTTTTTGGTTGTTTTTCCTGTTTATCATCTCTCCCACTCCTTTTGTCAACATGGAAATCGACCAATGAAGGACAAAGGCTACGGGAATGGAAATCAGCAACACACATAGGGTTGTAAGGCAGTAGCCAAGGTGATACTTTCCAAGCGGACGGAGGATGAACTCTATATGTACAAGGTATATCTCAAGACTTATTGCCCCAAGGAAGGACAAACTCTTGCGGAGGAACTGCGGACTGACGGCAAGCAGTTTACACTCGAGCAATAGGGCTGACACCGTGAGCGGAATGTATGCTATGCGCTCCATAAACAACGGAAAACGGGAATGGCCGATATATTCAAGGCGCAGACAGAGCCATACGCTAAGGGCGAAGATGATGATAAGTACTCCCGTTGCTCCTCTCTCCAACTGGCGACCTTCCATGACATATTTGCCAATATTGATGCCAAGGAAGAATATCGGTATGCGACTGAAGAATATCTCCAGATGACCAACGCTGTTATGAAAAAGGGGAACGTACTGAACCATAGCGGCAAACACGATAAATGCTACCGGCAGCCAGCGGTATGCCGGGCGGCGACGGATGAGCTCCATATATGGCGGAGCGAACAAGTAAAGCATCATCGTTGCCGGAACATACCAGAATGTGAGGTCGTCGGCACGCCAGAAACTCCAGTTGAACAAGATGTTTGCTATGAGATTTGGGATATCCGGACTGTATCCGCCACCGGGATTATCTATGTATTTACCGATATAGAATACCGAAGCGACAACAAACCATACAGGATATATGCGAAGATACCTGCGCTGGAAAAACCTGACGGCGGATTTGCTGATCGGCATGCCTCCATTACCATCGAGAGATTTGCCCAGTCGGGAACGCATCCAAGAGAACCACAGTCCCATACCGCTGACGAAGAGGAACATGTCGACACCTACATTCCCCAAACGGCGCAAGGGAAAGAAGAAGTTACTCTGTTGCATCCAAACGTGGAACATCACGACAAACAAGATGGCAAGTCCCATCAGTTCACCACGGTATTTGCTCAAGACATTATAGTTCATAATTTCTACACTCCTAACTCCACATTCCTAACTCCACATTCCACATTCCTAATTCCTAATTCCTAATTCAATTTAGGTTTCGGTATAAATCTGAACATCAGTTTAAAGAGCCAGGCGCAGACAAACGAGGCAACGATATAGATTATGATGCCGGTATATACCTGTCCCTTATACGACATCGGTATTATTATCTCCCTCAACACCGGATGAACAACAAAGAGCGAGGAGGAGATTGCTCCCACCCAAACACAGGGCACGAGACATTTCTCCGGCAACAGCTTCACCGTTGCAACAGCTCCCGTTACTACAAATGCCGGAACCCACAGCCAGGTGTTGAAATTAAAGCTGCCGGCAAATACTACAACTGCCGACAAAACCAGAATAACGGCATATACGGGTTTCGACAGCATCTTGCCATGACGGGCATAGAGCATTCCCATTCCGAAAGGCAACATCGCACCGATGAAGTTATAGCGGATGCGGTTGAGCGAATCGTCGCTGCCAAACAGCTCAGGAGAGAACAGCGTCTGTATTGCCCAGCATGCCACAACAAGCAGTATGGTATACAGCGACTTGCGACGATAAAGGAACAGACGATATACGATATAAAGCTGAAGCGTCAGTCCGAAATACCAGTAAGGTCCCGGCTTTATGATATGGTCGGGATCGGGAAGTATGTTGATATACATAAGCAGCTGAGCCACTACCCTACCGAAGGTATAGCCGTGGTATCCATGGGGATGAAGATAGCAGACAACGGCAAAGGCGATATATCCCAAGAACATAAGCCTCAACAGTTTGGCATAATGATACCAGGTGAAAGAGAAAAAGCCGACACGTTTCTCCGGTTCTTTCTTCTCGTATTTCATCACGAGTCCGAAGCCGCTTATAAACAAGAAAAGCGGTACGCCATAATGCCCGAAGAAGGAAAGGATATTCACTAAGAGATCGTGGTTGAGCGAGCAGATGCGGTCGAGCAGGCGCATCGGATTGTCGATATTGAACGTGTACTCATTTTCCTGCACGACATCAATTGGTCTACGAAGGAAATGACAATAGTTATGCAATATAATGCCAAGAATGGCAATTCCCCTTAAAGCCTTCGATTCGGCAAGGCTTAATAACTGCTTATTCATTTTTTCTTACTCTTTGTTTTTACAACTTCTTTCTTTTCTGCTTTCAGCTTCTCTTTTTTTTCCTTAGCCATAAGCACATCGTAATCTACCTGCTTCTTGAGAATACGCGGACGCTTCTCGTTGTATTTACTGCTGAGCACATTCAGTTGTTCACGATAGAGCGGCGTCTGTATTCCTGCCAAATACATCAGGAGATACGGCGTAGCGTCTGTCATATACGCCTTATTCCTTGCCGCCTTAACTTCCTGCCATATATCAGGATGACTACGGCGGTATTCCTTTGAGGTCCATATCCACATCGGGATTTCAAACTCGGCATGGGCAAGACGGGGAGTTATCTCCGTAGAATGCATTCGTCCATAGAAATGTGCACCGTCGTACACCTCCTCGCCATGGTCGGGGACATAGACTACGATGGCATCCTTCTTACGGAACTTGTCGACGATGGCATTGACGATGCTGTCGTTATACAGCACGGCATTGTCGTAGTCGGAGAGTACCGTACGCTCCTTGTCGTTTAGGTCGGGGCGCAACTCCTTATACGTATCTTTATTAAACTTCTTCTGTGGCTTCGGACAGCGGGTGCGATAGTCTACATGCTGACCCTTGAGATGGAAGATTATGAGCTGAGGTTTGCCTTCGCCCTGGTCTTTCAACTTCTCATAGTCGCAAAGCAGTCCGTTGTCAAAGCGGAACAGTCGTGTGTTTCGTGTATCAAACTGTGCTTTACTGAGTGTTTCGTCGTTGAGGAAGAATCCTCCACTGAAATCATACACGGCTTCCTTTGCCTCCGGAAGGAACTGGTTTGTTACGAATGTAACATGGTATCCTGCCTTGCGGAACACCTCGGGGAATAGCGGATAATCACACCACTCACCTTTGTCGCCTACGGTATAGAGCGAGAAGAGATGCTTAAAAACAAAGCTCGTAAGGTTCCACGGAGAGACGACATCCGAGAATGGAACGAGTTCACCCCGTTTCCGCAGTTTCACCTGGCGTGGCGTATTCTTTATGTCATAGCCATAAAGCTGGGAATGGTTTCTGTTGTAGCTCTCGCCGATGATAAGTACTATCGTCTTGCTGCGGTATGAGCAACTGTCTACCTCTATTTTGTTTATATTCGCCTTTAGTTTTACAAGCTGTTTTGCAGTAAGTTCATTAGCGTATACACTGAAAGCGAGACGATATAGTGGAAGATACTGTTCGCCATGCGGATGTTTGGTCAGTTCATGTTCTACACTGCCGATATTGTCGTAAGACATCAGTCGGACAAGCAGTACTTTGTTCTCCCAACTCATACATGCACAAACCACAAACAGGGCAATGACAATTGATGAAGCAAAGACATGCAAGCTGCACGACAATCTGCTGAATGTATTTTTAACGGTCTGCACTATGCCATGTAACTTAACGGATTTTTCTGCCTGCCTACTGCACCATGCCATTATTCTGTCATGCCAAACGCCCCACACAATATTTATGGCAGCAAAAAGCAGAACAAGTCCTACACGACTGAACAAGACATCCATGCCAAGATAAGACTCGAGGAATTCTGATGCCTCACCGGCATTCGTCTCACCGACGAGCAAAAGCATCGTAGGATTGAGAGTTGCACCGAATTTCATGTAGCAATACATATCGACAACTGCCGTTGTGTATGCCAGGATATAGAACAGGAGTCTAACCCATCGTCTTGCAATTCGAGGTATTACAGCGAGTATGGCAGAAAGCACATACACGTCAAAAAAAAGTTCTGTCCATGTATCCCCGTAAACATGACACCACGGTTTGTCTGGCACCACCCCGTAACAGCAGAGCAGTCCGAGGACATACATAAACACAAAGAATGTGGCGTTGCGCTTTATAGGCAGCAGCGCCACAGACAAAAATTTGTTTAACTTATTCAAAAAACTCATTTCACTGAAAATTCTATCGTTTTTGAAAAAACTTTCATAAGTACGCAAGAATATGTAGACAGTTGATTAGCTCATGATGCCAAGCCACCTCAACACATCATTTAGGTTGGCAACAACCATCAACAGGATAAGGATTGTAAAACCGACATACTCTGCACGGAGAAGGAATTTCTCGCTTGGAGCCCTACCTGTTATCATCTCGTAGAGGAGGAACAATACGTGTCCGCCGTCGAGTGCTGGTATCGGCAGAATATTCATAAATGCAAGTATGATGCTCAGGAAAGCCGTCATGTTCCAGAAGCGCATCCAATCCCATGATTCAGGGAACAGACTTCCGATTGCACCGAATCCGCCAAGAGACTTCGCTCCGTCTGAGGTGAACACATATTTCATATCGTCTACATAGCCGCGAAGCACACCAAGACCATATTTCACGCCTGCCGGAAAACTCTCGAAGAAGCCATACTCCTTTGTTACAGGCTTATAGTATTTGGCAAGGTTCGACATACCGACACCGAGCTGCATCTCAGGCGAGAGAACTACTTTTGCTGTATCGTTTTGTCTCTTAGCACTACTGAAGAAGACTACAGTTGTAGTACGTGCCTTGAGCGAATCCTTTGTCGTCTGCGGAGCTGCCGCAAGAACATCTTTCATAACGGCAATCTGGTCGGTAAACTCATTCCATGAATCTACATTCTTTCCGTTTACAGCAAGGATTTTGTCGCCTGCCTTTATTCCTGCCTTTGCTGCTGGAGTATTAGGCATTACACTATCTACATCTGCCGGCAACAACGGACGGACGAAGGCTGGTTCTGTCTTTACCATCTTCAAAAGACTCATGTCGGCAGGCAAATTGATTGTAACTGTCTTGCCGTCGCGCTTTACCGTTACACTCTTTCCGTCGGCAATGCTACGCAACAAATCAATATCAAATTTCTTGAATGTCTTGCTCTCGGTTCCTACAAGGATATCGCCGTCCTTAAATCCAATTGCCTTGGCATCGCTGTTAAATTTCATTCCCATTGTCATATTCTGCACAGGAATGTAGCTGTCGCCCCAATGGAAAAGTACCATACTGTATATGAACAATGCGAGGAGGAAATTCACGAGTACACCGCCAATCATGATAAGCAGTCGCTGCCATGCCGGCTTGGAACGGAACTCCCAAGGCTGAGCTGGCTGTTTCATCTGCTCCGTATCAAACGACTCGTCGATCATTCCGGATATCTTGCAGTAGCCGCCAAGCGGTAGCCATCCCATACCGTAAGTGGTGTCGCTGTTCTTTGGTTTAAACTGGAAAATATGAAACCAAGGGTCGAAGAAAAGGAAAAACTTTTCTACACGCACCCCAAAGAGTTTCGAGAAGAAGAAATGTCCGCCTTCATGAAGCAGGACAAGAAGGGAGATTGCCAGCATAAACTGCAGCAGTCTGATTAAAAATACTTCCATTTTTTATTCTATCACTTTTTTGTTTTTATAATTATTATGGTGTCCCCGGAAACTTGTAGCTGACGGAGAACACTAATTTGTTCTTGAATTTGGATTACAACAACTCGCGCGCCACTTGCCTTGCCTCGGCATCAGTAGCAACATATGTATCGTATGACGGATTGGCATCAAATGCCACACGCTGCATTGTCTGCTCTATTATTCTCGGCATATCAAGGAAACCGCATCTGTCTTCAAGGAACGCGCGGTTTACTATCTCGTTGGCTGCATTGACGATACACGGCATGTTGCCGCCCTTTGCAATTGCCTCGTAAGCAAGGGCAAGACAACGGAACTTGTCGAGATCAGGTTCGAAGAATTCAAGCGGCTGCTTGAATAAATCAAGACGGTCGCCATCAAGATGCAAACGCTCCGGGAATGAAAAAGCATACTGTATCGGCAAACGCATGTCGGGGACTCCAAGCTGTGCCTTGACGGCACCGTCGACAAACTGTACGGCACTGTGGACAATTGACTGAGGATGGACCAATACCTGTATCTTGTCTGCCTCAACGCCAAAGAGCCATTTTGCCTCTATCACCTCAAAGCCCTTGTTCATCATCGTCGCACTGTCGATTGTTATCTTCGCACCCATATCCCATGTAGGATGCTTCAGAGCATCAAGCTTTGTAACGGCGGCAAGCTTTTCCTTTGAGAAATTGCGGAACGGTCCGCCTGAGGCTGTAAGCAATATTTTCTCTACCTTGTTGTCGCCCTCTCCCACTATACTCTGGAAGATTGCCGAATGCTCACTGTCTACGGGCAATATCGGGGCATGGTTCTCTGCTGCCAGTCTGCATATCAATTCTCCGGCAACGACAAGGGTTTCCTTGTTGGCAAGACATATTTTCTTGTGAGCCTTGATGGCATGTATCGTAGGACTTAATCCTGCAAAACCTACCATTGCCGTGAGTACCATATCTATAGGACCGGCTGTTACTATATCGTCAAGTGCCTGTTTACCGGCATATACATTAATGTCGGGACAATCGGAAAGCAATTCCTTCAATTCCAGAAAATGCTCCTCGTTGGCTATAACAACAACCGCCGGCTTAAACTTGCGAGCCTGTTCTGCAAGTTCCTTGACCCTGTTGTTTGCAGTAAGGCAATAAACTTCATATAAGTCAGAATGTCGCTCTATAACATCAAGTGCCTGTGTACCAATCGACCCCGTAGAGCCGAGAATTGCTATTTGCTTTTTCATAATATCAGTCTATGTCATTCAAGTCTACCAATCCGTCGGGCAAATCGACAACAATGCGCCGGTTCTCCGGATCAACCTCCTTGATTAAGTTTTCATTAGCGGGAACGAGTATAATGTTGCCTTTTGCCGTTTCGACTTCCATAATCACATTCACCGTGCTCTCGTCGATGCTCACCACATTACCAATATTGCCATGATTTGCATCCACGACCTCAAAACCTTTTATCTCATCCCATGTAAGGTCATCCTCTTCTCTGTCTGAGAGATGCTTGGGGAAGAACACTTCGCAACCGGTTAGTTCTGAGGCTGCTTCCTTCGTATCTATGTCGGTAAACTTGACAAGAGCTGTTTCTCCTGTCTTAAATCTCCAGTCGTCCATATAAAACGGTACGAGTATTCCATCGACACAAAGTACAAGATACTCTGCCTCTACACGGTCGAACACGTCATCATCAAAGAAAAGGGTCAACTCTCCCTTCACTCCATGTGGCTTGCCTATTTTACCTATTTTATATACTTCTTCCTGTCGTATCATTAATTATTCACTCGTTTAATGTTTGCACCAAGAGCATTAAGCCTTGCCTCGATGTCCTCATATCCACGATCTATTTGGGCGATATTGTCAATCCGGGATGTTCCGTTGGCACTCAGTGCTGCAATCAACAGAGCTATTCCGGCACGTATATCCGGACTTGTCATTCTGCCTGCACGAAGTCTCACTTTGTGGTCATGACCGACGACCACAGCACGGTGCGGGTCGCAGAGTATAATCTGTGCCCCCATGTCGATAAGTTTGTCGACAAAGAACAGTCTGCTCTCAAACATCTTCTGATGTACAAGCACGCTTCCCCTTGCCTGTGTTGCCACAACGAGCAATACGGAAAGCAAGTCTGGAGTAAGTCCTGGCCATGGAGCATCGGCAAGCGTCATTATTGAGCCGTCGATAAACGACTCTACTTGATAATGCGGCAGATGCGGCACGTAAAGGTCATCGCCCTCTACGAGTATTTTCACTCCAAGTCTTCTGAATGCATCTGGAATAATACCAAGATTCTCCACTGAAACGTTTTTGATGCGCAATCCATTGCCCACCATTGCAGCCATACCTATAAAGGAGCCAACTTCAATCATATCCGGAAGTATTGTATGCTCCGCTCCATGAAGTTCCTTTACGCCTTCGATATTAAGAAGATTTGAGGCTATACCCGTGATTTTCGCTCCCATGGCATTCAGCATTTTACACAATTGCTGGATATATGGTTCACAGGCTGCATTATATATCGTTGTAGTTCCCTTTGCCAGCACCGAAGCCATAATGACATTTGCTGTTCCGGTAACCGAAGCCTCATCAAGCAACATATAAGTTCCCTTCAACTTGCTGGCTTTTATCTCGAAAGTGTTAGCCCCTTCACTATGAACAAATTTCGCACCGAGCTTTTTAAAACCAAGGAAATGGGTGTCAAGACGACGACGACCTATCTTGTCGCCTCCCGGCTTTGCCACTACAGCCTTGCCGAAACGAGCAAGCAACGGTCCAATCATAAGCACACTTCCACGAAGCGAAGCGCATTTCTTCACGAATTCATTACTGTCGAGATAATCAAGGTTGACATTCTCGGCACAGAACACATACTCGTTTTTGTTTATACGTTCCACTCTCACTCCAATATCTTTCAAGAGCAGAATGAGATTGTTAACATCCAGAATGTCCGGAATATTCTTTATCCTCACCTCCTTATCCGTGAGGAGCGTGGCACATATAACTTCGAGAGCCTCATTTTTGGCACCCTGCGGAGTAATTGTACCGCTTAGCGCATGACCGCCTTCAATGATAAAAGATTCCATATCGGATACAGGTTAGCGTGTTTGTCTTCTTTTTATTTTCTTTCTGTCTACCGTATTCTTTCGAGCCGGCATAGTAAACCTCATATTCTGGAGTTCACGAACATCAAGCTGAATCACTCCGTCGGTAAAGCGTGCCAAATCAGACACTACTTTCTCGTCGTTGCATGCTCCATGACTCCATTGTGCGAGATCTCTCTTCATCTGCTCGGCAGCAAGTCGTGCCAAATCGTCGCGCTCCGCTCCTGGTTCCATATTCTTTAGCTTGTTGAAGAGTTCAAAAAGCATATTGCCGTAATGCCTAACAGGTATTCTGTTCATTGGATACTTCATGGGCTCCGGTTTAGACGAAATCTTCGTTGCACTGCTGACATCATACGGATAGTCGATATCAAGCTTGAAGCCGCTCATGATAGCAAGATGATCCCACAGCTTACGCTTGTAGTCGATACTTGCCCTGTTATGGGGCAGCATACGGTCCATAACGGCAACTATCGTCTCTGCACAGTGTTGTCTCTCCTCCTTTGTAGGCAGAGCAACAGCATAATCGACCATCTTCTGTATCTCCCTGCCGTACTCCGGCAGGATGAGCTGTTCCCTTGAGGTATTGTAATCCAGTCCTTGTATGTTCATATTCTTGTTTTCTTAATTATCCACTTGCCTACAACAATTTGCGTGGTGTTTTCGCAACGAAATCTTTCAGGTAGAACGGTACGAAATATGCAACGTCCTCGTACTCCTCCTGAGCGATTCTCTTCTCTGCAAGCGGGTACATGAATTTCGACAGAGGTTCGATGTCTTCTATCAGATGGGCATTCGGATGGTTTATCTCCTCCATACACTTTTTTGCCCCATTTCCGAAGAAATACACCGGTCCTTTATCAAGATACTCTTTATATGTTTCGGCATCCACAACGTCTGCCTGCACTTTTCTCACTTCATTCAATTTGCGGTCGTAAATAGCCGAATAAACCTCCATGCGCCTTGCGTCGATCATTGGGCACAGCAACGCATTCTCTTCAATCTCATGATGAAGCAGCACCGGTACGGCGAGCAATTCGAGCGTAGGCACGGCAATGAGTTTCAGTCCTCTACCATAGCAAATTCCCTTAGCCATCGAAACGCCAATACGCAGTCCGGTATAAGAACCCGGTCCGCAACTCACGGCTACGGCATCTACAGGAATAGCATGACTATCGGCGAAAGACAGTCCTTCATCGACAAATTCTCCAAGTTTTACGGCATGGTTAGGACCAGTATGGTCTTCACGTGTGAAGATATCGGCACCGTCCTGACTCACAGTAAGAGAGCACACGTTTGTGCTCGTTTCAATATTAATAATACACGACATATTATAATGTATTCGAATAACTTTTGCAAAGATAATGCAAATCGGGTGTTCGACAAAATTATTTTTCAAGTTTTCTGTTTTTGTAAGGAATGTACCAAAAAGCTTGCAAGCTCTGTTATTACTTATATATATTGACACTTGCACATAGATAGCGCGTTTAAAAATGCAAATAAACAGTATAAATAATAAAAAGCATTACAATTTGATGTATTTATATAACTTTTTACCGCTTTTATTTGGAAATATCAGCAAATATATTTAGATTTGCAAGCGAAAACATATTTTTACTGATTTATTGAAACAAAAAAAGGCAATATTTTATAAAAGAAACATAAATACACTTTTCATTAGCTTATAAAGGCGAGGTGGTGTGGCGCAGTGGATGCGTTGCACCATTTTTGTGTGCTCCTTTTGCACAAAACAAAATATATAAATAAGTAACTAATCAGAATTAATTTAATATAAACGACAATAGAGACAATAGAAGACAATGTTGTCTATTGTTGTCTCTATTGTCGTTTATATATTTCATTTGATTTATAAATTTATTTTTGAACATTTACTTATAATAGGAACAACAAGAGCTAAGCCAAGAAGACCTTGACTCGTGTTGTCCCTATTTGCATATAATAGAATGCTTGCCTCTACAGACAATTACATTCTTTAGAAAACTCCGTATTACATTCCATAAAACTCCGTATTACATTCCATAAAACTCCGTGAATGCCTTGATGCAATATTCATGGTCGGCTACAGATGCCGTCTCTCTTGCCGAATGCATGGCAAGCACCGGATTTCCCATATCCACCCCACGCAGAGGTAATGATGAAGCGAGAATATTGCCGAGTGTGCTGCCGCCTGCCACATCGCTATGGTTAACGAAACGCTGGCACGGCACTCCTGCCTGACTGCATATTTCGACAAAGACAGCTGCCGATACAGCATCGCTGGCATATTTCTGTGCGGCATTGAATTTTATCACCGGTCCACCGCCAAGCACGGGGTGGTTCGTAGGGTCGTACTTCTCCGAATAGTTGGGATGCCAGGCATGGGCATTGTCGGCGGATATCATAAACGATTTTTCAATGGAGCGGAAATAATCTTCCATCGTACCGCCCTGAGCAAAAACGATACGCTGCAACAAGGTGCTGAGGAACGGACTACCGGCTCCCTGCTTTGTCTGACTTCCCGTTTCCTCATTGTCGAAGATAGCGAGGACTTGGGTGGCAAATGGTGCAGATGGTTTGACAGATAAACTCGTAGAGCCGTCAGCCGCAAGCAACGCCTCCAGTCCGGCATGCACCATACTGAGGTCGTCGAGTCTGCCGCTGGATATGAACTCATTATGCACACCGAATGTACAAGCCGGAGTGTAGTCATACAGATAAAGGTCGAAGTCGAGAATATCCTCTTTCTCCACTCCAAGTTCCTCGGATATTACATTCATCAGCATATTTCCGCTTTCGAGCTGATTGGTTACTATGCCTAATATCGGCAGCATATCCTTCTGTTTGCTCAAACGCACACCGTCGTTTACCTGACGGTTGAAGTGGATGGCAAGATTGCTTATCTGCAGCAACGGGCGCTTGATATGCAGCAGACGGGTTTGGGGGCACAAAGGATGGTCGCCTTTAATTATCACCCTTCCGGCAAGACTCAGCGGACGGTCGAACCATGTGCTCATTATCGGACCGCCATACACCTCGGTATTCAACTTCACGATGCCCCCTTCACAAAGCATCTCGGCATTCGGCTTGATGCGGAACGTTGGCGAGTCGCAATGTGCGCAAATCAGGTGGAAGCCCATATCGGCAAGCGTCTCCTCTCCGATGCGGAAGGCATAGAGCGAAGAGTCGTTCTTGGTAAAGTATATCTGGTCGCCAGGTTCTATCTTGCCAATTCTTTCAGTTGCCTTAATCTCTCTGAAGCCAGCAGCATCGAGTCTCTCTTTCAGTGTCTTCACGGCAAGGAAGTTCACCGGTGAGGCATTGAGGAAATCAATAAGTTTCTGTATCATAGTATCTGTAGTTTTAAGTTATTCTTTATAGTCTATTTTCAGCACAATAACCCTTAACGACTGGTCTGCTATCGGTGTCTGCACCTTTGCCACATGCCAGTCTGACGGAAAGCAGATGACGAAACGTTTGGGGGTGGAGAAGAAATAATGCGACTTATGCATGTCGAAGTCGTAGCGTATTACATCTTTCTCATCGCTGTATTCACAATTAGGAGTAGACGACTCATGATCGAGCAGATAGAAGCCCTCTGTGCCCTTCACCACATACATAAAGTCAATCTTCTTGCGGTGAGACTCCGACCTGCGTTTCTCGAGCGGCTCATTATATCCGTCTTCAATAGAAGCACGGATATTGGTGCCCGGTATCATCACCTTACCCTTAGGGATAGACAGAAGGTCTGTCTCTGCAAGCCATTTAAAAGCCTTGTCCCATTCCGCCTTGTTCTTGTGATACTGCGAGTAGAACTCCTGCAAGTTCACAGTTTCGTCGGGCATGGCATCAAAACCGTTTTTCCATTCTCCACTTGCCACCCATGCGGCAGCTTTCTTCTCTGACACTTCATTCTTGCTCTTTGCTGAAACATTAGGAATCACGAGAAAGGCAAGAAACATAATCCAAGAAAATTTAATACTGAATAGTCTCATAATTATAAATAAAAAATTCACATTTTATCTGTTTTTCTTCCACGCCACCGGATAATACGCCAACCGTGGTGGGAGCATCACGGCGATACGGTCGCCAAGACTAAGCTGACTCTTGTCTGCCGAACGGAGGAGATGATAATATTGGGCGAATACGGAAAACTGACGATGATAAAGAAAGTTCTCATACATCTTCGCCTGATGGAGCACGATATACGGAGCATATTCTTTTATGTCATCCTTAAAGACCTTATAAAGTATTTCATCATAGAGCATCTGCTCGTCGAGACTCAGCGGTCGGTCGTTGGGCAATCCCTCGTTGTACATATATACCACTTCGTCGGAGAACCACACCCTTGGATTCTTCCTCAAGCACTCTATCTGCATCAGTATATCTTCGCCGGAACGAATCAGCCTGGGAGTGTCAAGACATCCTTCGAGCAGTTCGCGGCGGAAGAGTACAGCCCACAAGACACAGAAATCTGCCCTTGCCGACAGCAGTTGGCGTGTCATCCACGCCGGTTCCATATACTGTCCGCCCTCATGCCCACGCAGTTCGTCGTGCTGGTTGATGTAGCGTGCCACTACCTCATCTGCTCCTGTAGCCAATATTTCATCGTATAAACGGCGTAGCGCACCGGGAAGCATCTTGTCGTCGGCATCGACAAAGGTGATAAACTCTCCCTTCGACCGCTCAAATCCTATTCGGCGTGCAGCCGTAACGCCCCCGTTCTCGGGATGCAGAACCGTAACATTGGGATATTCGTCAGCAAGCCTGTCGCAAATCCCGGCAGAGTTGTCAGTACTGCCGTCTTCCACGACAATAACCTCAAAGTTGTCGAAATCTTGGGAAACAACACTCTGTATGCAATCTTCCACGTATTCAGCCTTGTTGTAAACGGGGATGATGATGGAAATCAACTGTTGTTCGATAGATTTTACGGAAGAGTTTTGCGATGAGTTCATAGTCGTCAGGATAAGTTGCTTAATAAAGATGTATGGGATGAAAGATAGTCGGCTACACATTTGGGAACGAGTCCGTCAATAGATTTATTCCCCATTAACCTTTGCCGTATCTCCGTACTGCTGATATTGTAAAGTCCTGTATCAAGGAGCTTTACCGTAGATGGAAGTAAAGAAACATCAATCTCTGTTCCTTTACGCGGATAAATGAATATCGGGAAACCGGAGATTATCTCCCTATAGCCAAACCATCTGTCGAAACAAGCCCAGTTGTCGGCACCTATAACAAGCGAGAAAGAATCTTCCGGATAATCCCTTCTTAGGCACTGCAAGGTATGGAGCATATACGAAGGCTGCGGAAGGTGGAACTCATAATCGCTCGCCACGAGTCCCTCGATGCCCTCAACGGCAAGACGCACCATATTCAGTCTGTCTTCGTCGGGCATAAGACTGTCGGCAGCTTTCAGCGGATTGTGTGGAGACACAACGAGCCATACCTCATCAAGTTCGGCAAGCTCCCTAATCTTGCCTGCCAACGCTATATGTCCGTTGTGTACCGGGTTGAACGACCCACCGAAAATGCCGATTTTCATATTATTATATTATTTGTCAAGAAAGCGACTTATAGTTTCATAAGCCTCCTGCTTTGCTGTTTCAAGATTGTCGTTAACAACGACATGGTCGAACTTCGGAGCAAACGAAAGTTCGAATTCAGCTCTGCGGATGCGGTCTTCGATAACTTCCGGAGCATCCGTACCGCGTCCGTTCAAGCGGTTGCGCAGTTCCTCTATTGACGGTGGCTGCACGAAAACGCTGAGAGCCTTGTCGGCATAAATCTTCTTTATGTTGCAGCCGCCCTTAACGTCAACGTCGAGCACCACGTTCTCTCCCGCGGAGAGCTGTTTCTCCACCTGAGCCTTCAGCGTGCCGTAGAAGCGGTCGGCATAAACTTCCTCATACTCCAGGAATTCGCCATTGGCTATACGCTGTCGGAATTCCTCGGGAGAAACGAAGAAATATTCCACACCGTTCTGTTCCGTTCCTCTCGGCTTGCGACTTGTACATGAGATACTGAAATGCAAGTTCAGTTCCTTGTGCTCTTGCATGAGCCAGTTTATGATAGTGCTTTTTCCGCTTCCGCTCGGAGCGGAAAAGATAATAACCTTTCCCTGTTTCATCTATATAATGAATTTATAGGCTACGTATAAAAGAGCCTTGAAACTTATTTGTAATGATTATACTTTTTAGTATGCTTTATTTATAGAGTTTTTCTTCCCCTCCCCCGCCTCCCCCTCCGGGGGCGGAGCAGTTTCCTTTATCAACCAAAAGTATTAACCATCTTCTTAAGAGTAACGGCAACTGCTTCTCCTTAAAATAAGCGTAAACTTTTCTTCAGGAAATTACGGCAACTGCTT
>ERZ808246.324-NODE-324-length-42090-cov-9.490734_pt1 | contig 42090 bp, 30 predicted proteins | sample MGYA00521083_ERZ808246 | MGnify/ENA primary metagenome ERZ808246 (study PRJEB31516, sample SAMN03275577) | gut metagenome | biome: mammalia-associated habitat; material: feces | host: Papio cynocephalus | place: Kenya | collected 2012-07-07 ...
CCGCACGAGCCGGAGAGCACTTAATGTGCTCTCCGTGCGAGCAGGACTGTCCGAGTAAGCGAGTAAATATCAAATCCCCAACAGCGCGTTCCGACTCTTGTATTTCGAACGGAGAACGACATGAACTTTGAAGGAACAGTATTTCGGTACGGTCGAGATGTCGACACCGACGTCATTATTCCCGCTCGTTATCTGAACTCTTCCGACCATGCGCATCTGGCGGCGCATGCCATGGAGGACATCGACCCCGCGTTTGCCACCACGGTGAAGCCGGGTGACATCATCGTAGCGGACGAGAACTTTGGTTGCGGCTCGTCGCGCGAGCATGCCCCGGTGGCCATCAAGGCCGCCGGCGTATCGTGCGTCATCGCCAAGAGTTTCGCCCGCATCTTCTATCGCAATGCGATCAACGTGGGCCTGCCCATCATGGAGTGCCCGGAGGCGGTCGATGCCATCCAGGCCGGCGATACGGTTAAGGTCGATACCGAGGCGGGTACCATCACCAACGAGCGCACCGGCGAGACCTTCACGGCCGAGCCGTTTCCGCCGTTTATCGCCGAGATCATCGAGGCGGGCGGCCTGGTGGCGCGCACCCGCGCCAAGATCGCGGCAACTAAGGCCGAGGAGGCGTAAAACGCGTGACGATCAAGCTGGACAATCCCTTTGCGAACGGTCCGAGTAGCGAGAACTGGAGCTGCAACGTGAAAAAGACCTATAAGATCTGCTGCCTGCCGGGAGACGGCATCGGTCCCGAGGTGATCGCGGAGGGCAAAAAGGTGCTCGCGGCGGTAGGAAGACGTTCTGGCGTGACGTTTGCGTTCGAAGACCACCTGATCGGAGGGGCGGCCATCGATGCCACGGGCGATCCGCTGCCGAAAGAGACGCTTGATGCTGCGAAGGCCTCGGATGCCGTGCTGCTTGCCAGCGTCGGTGGACCCAAGTGGGATTCGACCGATCCTGCGGCACCGCGCCCCGAGCAGGGTTTGCTCCGGATCCGCAAGGAGCTCGGACTCTATACCAACCTGCGCCCGGTCAAGATCTACGACGCCCTTGCCGGTGCCTCGACGCTTCGTCCCGAGGTCATCAAGGGCGTGGACATGGTGCTCGTGCGTGAGCTCACCGGCGGCATCTATTTCGGTCGACGCGAGCGTTTCTATGACGAGCCGGGGTCCGGTGCGGACGGTGGTGCCGGACAGCGTGCCTACGACGTGATGGAGTATCGCGAATACGAGATCGAACGCATTGCCCGCCAGGCTTTCGAGGCCGCGCGCAAGCGTCGCAACAAGGTGACGAGTGTCGATAAGCGCAATGTATTGGAGACAAGCCGTATGTGGCGCGAGATCGTGCATCGGGTGCACGATACCGAATACGCCGATGTCGAGCTCGAAGATCTGCTTGTCGACAACACGGCGATGCAGCTCATCAATCGACCGGCCGATTTCGACGTCGTGGTGACCGAGAACATGTTCGGGGACATTCTCTCTGATGAGGCTGCCCAGATCACCGGATCGCTTGGCATGCTCGCCTCGGCAAGTCTGGGGGACGGCGTGTCGCTCTTCGAGCCCAGCGCCGGCTCTGCGCCCGATATCGCGGGCAAGGGTATCGCCAACCCGCTGGCACAGATTCTCTCGGCATCCATGTTGCTCACCTACGCACTCGATATGAACGAGCAGGCGGCATGGATCGAGCGCGCGGTGGAACAGGTACTCGATAAGGGATGGCGCACGCGCGATATCGCCGATGCCGCCACGCCGGCAGATAGGATCCTTGGTACCGCCCAGATGGGTGACAAGGTCGTGGAAGCCTTGGGCTAAAAGCCCTGTGACCAAGAGCGCGGAAAAGACCATGCAGGATATCGTGTGCGGGCTATCGGCCTTTCGCTACTATCAAACGCCGCCCGCCTTGCGTGCGCTCGCTTTGGGGTATGCGGACCCGGCGGATGAGGCCGAGAGTCTGATGCATCGCGTTCTCATGCGTGAGGTTCTTCCCCTGCCGCTCGATGTCATGATGCGAGAGGGCGTTCAAGGCGATCTTGAGCGCCCTGTTTTGGTGCACGATATGGGTGGTGACCTTCCCGACGGATCGATCATCGATACGGGGTTTGGTCTGGGCGTGACCACGCCCGAAGCGACGCTGCTGACCATGGCAAGCCAAGTTTGTCTCGAAAGCCTGATTATGGCGGCTTACGAGCTGTGCGGTACGTTTTGTTCCTATCGGCCTGCATCAAGCATGAAATATGCCTTAGGAGGCTCTGGCACCGTCGAGAAATTGTGTGAAGGCCAAGACGGATGGCAGGCGCTGAAGATGCGCGACGGCCATCCCGCGCCCTTTGTCATGCGCCCGGCACTCACGAGTCCCGATGAGATAGCCGCCTATGCGCAGCGAGCAAAGGGATGCAAAGGATGGCGGGTGCTTGCGCGCGCGGCGGAACAGGTCGCGGGCAGCTGTGCCACGCCGCTTGAGGCGCGGGTCGCCATCGCCCTTTCGGCCGCACGATCTATCGGCGGTCAAGGGCTCCGTAAGCTGGCTTGCGGTGAGGACCGCGTGACCGATGCGCTCGGCGGTGTCGTGGATACGGACACGACAATGGTCTTGCCACGTGCCGAGCCGTTAGGTCCGGTAGTGCTCGACTGCTATCCGCGCCTAACGGATGAAGGCGCATTTACGATGCGACCGGATCCTGATCGGGTTCGTCGACTGGAGCGTGCCGGGTGTGATGTGGTCTCCGTGCGCTACGGAAGTCTGCGCGACCCGTTTGAATATCGCATCTGGGTACGTTGCGTGCTCGAACGGGCCGGTGTGCGCAGGGCTCCCAAACGTGAGGAATACATGGTGCGCGAGGAACATCTGCGCCAACATATGATGCAGGAATGGCGAAGCGCGATCTTTACGGGCTAGCCCAGGATTTTTGCGACGGCCCTGGTGCAGGCGTCGGCTGAGGCAAAGGTTTTGCTGTCATCGCTGACGATAAAGATGACCTTGCCCTTGAGGCCCAGCTCGCTGATCTCGCTATACAGCACATAGGGGGCTTTGTCGAAGCCCGAGATGGGAAGCACGGCTTGGGTGGTCTCGCTGACGATGCGTTCGGTGAGCTCGTCCACCGAGTTCCAGGAAGCGCGATCTTGGATGGCAAACGGCACGGTGACGCGTCCGAACGGCATAAGGTGCACGAGCGTGTTTTTGGATATGTTGGAGTTGGGAACCACGATGAGCTGGTCGCAGGCGTCCTTGATGGTGGTATGGCGCCAGGTGATATCCTGCACCACGCCCGAGACCCCGCCGACTTCGATGTTATCCCCGGGCTTGATGATTCCCATAAAGGTGACCTGAACACCGCCGATCAGGTTGGAAAGCGTGTCCTGGAAACCCAGGGAGATGGCGATACCGCCGACGCCAAGGGCGGTGATGAGCGCATTGGCGTTGATGCCGAAGCAGTTGTCGAGAATGAAGCTGCCGCCTACAAGCCAGACGACGGCGCGGGCGATGTTGATGAAGATGCTCGACGAAGGCAGGGGGTTGTCGTCACGATTGAGCAGATGGCGCAGGGTCTTTCCGACGATCTTGTCGGCGAACGCGGTGCCGATGCACAGAATGCCTGCCCAGATAAGGTTTTGAACCCAGTGCTGGGCAAAAAAACGGACGATCGAATCGATGAAATCCATAAAGGCCGGTCCTTCCATATTCGCAACCACCCTATGATGCCATGAAAAAGCCCGCCGGCCACAAACCGACGGGCAGCATCAATACCATAAAAGGTAGAGATAAGGTTGCGGCCTAGCTCAAGAGCATGCGGTCGTTGGCGAGCTCGCCGCCCGAAACCTCCTCGAACTTGTGGAGCAGATCGGCAACGGTGAGCGATTTCTTTTCCTCGCCGGCCACATCGTAGATGATATGGCCCTCGTGCATCATGATCAGGCGGTTGCCCAGACGGATGGCATCGTGCATGTTGTGGGTGACCATGAGGGCGGTCAGATGGTTCTCGTCGATGATCTCTTCGGTGAGATTGAGGACCTTGGCGGCCGTTTTGGGGTCGAGTGCCGCGGTGTGCTCGTCGAGCAGCAAGACGCGCGGCTTGGTGAGCGTGGCCATGAGCAGGGTGAGCGCTTGACGCTGACCGCCCGAAAGCAGACCGACCTTGGCGGTGAGGCGCGTGTCGAGGCCGAGGTCGAGCTTCTTGAGCAACTCGGGATATTCCTCTTTCTCGGCCTTGGTGACGCCCCAGGCGAGCCCTCGACGCTGGCCGCGGCGGCGTGCCAACGCAAGATTTTCGACAATTTGCATGTCGGCTGCCGTGCCGCGCATGGGGTCTTGGAACACGCGGCCCAGATATTTGGCGCGCTGGGGCTCGGACATACGCGAGATGTCCTTGCCATCGAGCTCGATGACGCCCGAGTCAAGCGGATAGACGCCGGCGATCATGTTGAGCAGCGTGGATTTGCCGGCACCGTTGCCGCCGATCACCGTGACGAAGTCACCGTCGTTGAGGGTAAGGTCGACGCCGGTGAGGGCACGTTTCTCGGTGACGGTGCCCTTGTTGAACGTCTTTTTAACATGGGAGAGCTTAAGCATCTGCCTCATCTCCTCTCGAATACGAGCTGCGCAGCTTGTAGCGCTCCCAGACGACGGGCACGCATAGCGCGATAGCGACGATGATGGCGGACAGGAGCTTCATATCGTTGGCATCCATGCCCAGTTGGAGCACGATGGCGCGGATCAGGAAGTACACGATGGATCCTACGATGGCCGAGAGCAGGCGTGTGCCGAACTTTGACAGGCCGCCAGGAAGCAGGCGCCCCAGCACCTCGCCGATCACGATGGCGGCAAGGCCGATCACGATGGCGCCGGTGCCCATGCCGATATCGGCATATTTCTGGCTCTCGCAGATCAGGCCGCCCGAGAGGCCGATGAGCGCGTTGGAGAGGATCAGGGCGATCATCTTGGTCTTGTTGGTGTTGACGCCCAGGGCGCGGACCATGTGCTCGTTGTTGCCCGTGGCGCGCAGCGCCGAGCCGATCTCGGTGCCGAAGAACCAATAGAGCAACCATACGATGACCGCGGCGATGATGACACCGAAGACGATGGCGACCGTGGACTGGGGAAGGCCGGTCAGGCGCGAGATCTCGGAGAAGATCGTGGAGCTGGCGAGCAGGGGCGTGTTTGACTTGCCCATGATGCGCAGGTTGATGGACCACAAGCTGATCTGGGTGAGGATTCCCGCAAGAATGGCGGGAATCTCGAAGACCGTGGTCAAAAAGCCCGTGACGGCGCCGGCGATGCCTCCGGCGACCATGCCGGCCAAGATGGCCAGGGCGGGATCGACATGAAAGTTGACGATGAGCACGGCGACGACGCATCCGCCAAGGGCGAAGCTGCCATCGCAGGTCATATCGGCGATGTCGAGCAGGCGGAACGTGATAAACACGCCGAGCACCATGATGCCCCAGAGGACGCCCTGGGATATGGCACCTTGAAGTGCAACGAGCATCTTTTGGAACCTCCTAGGTTGAATATGGACAGACGGTTGTACATGATAGCGGCAAAGGACGAACCCCATTTTGGGGACGGGCGCCAAAATGGGGTTCGTGTGGGCGAGGATGTGAAATCGGGGCTACTCGTCGAGCGCGGAGAGGTCGATGCCCAGGGCCTCGGCCATCTCGTCGTTCTTGACGACGACCAGATCTTTGGTGGACAGGTGCTCGATGGGCATGTCCTCGGGCTTCGCCTTGCCTTTGAGGATCTTGACGGCCATCTCGCCGGCGCGGTAGCCCAGGTCTTTGTAGTTGATGGAGAGCGTGAACAGGCCGCCGGCCTTGCACATGCCTTCCTCACCGGTGATAAAGGGCAGCTTGTTCTCCTTACAGATCTGACCGACCTGCGCGGCGCCCGCGGCGATGGTGTTGTCGGTGGGGGAGTACAGGGCGTCGACCTTGCCCACGGCCGATTCGACGACCGACTGGATCTCGTTTGAGCTCGAGACGGTGTAGTCGGTGTACTCGAGTCCCAGTTTGTCGAGTTCCTTTTTGGCGGCTTCGATCTGAATGTCGGAGTTGGACTCGGCGGTGCAGTAGAGCAGGCCGACCTTCTTGACGTCGGGAAGCACCTTCTGCATCATCTCGAGCTGCTCGGCGACCGGCGTGAGGTCCGAGGTGCCGGTGACGTTGGTGCCGGGCTTATCGTTGTCCTGAACAAGGCCCGATGCGGCAAAGTCGGTGATGGCGGTGCCGACGATGGGGATATCGCTCGTGGCGCCGGCGGCTGCCTGGGCGGCGGGCGTGGCGATGGCGAAGATCAGGTTGACGTTGTCGCCCACAAACTTGCTGGCGATGGTCTGGCAGGCCGACTGATCGTTCTGGGCGTTCTGCTGATCGATCTTGACGTTAAGGCCGCTCTTCTTGATAGCCTTGACAAAGCCCTTGTTGGCGGCGTCCAGAGCGGAGTGTTCGGTGAGCTGTAGCACGCCGATGGTGTAGTCGCCGCTGGTGGCAGCGGAGCCGGAGCCGGAATTTCCGCCGCAGCCGGTAAGCGGTGCGAGCGCAAGCAGCCCGGCAGATACGAGGAAGCTCCTGCGACTGAGGTTGAGTCTATCCATTCCATACCTCCATGATAAAGAAATAACATGCAAATACTTTGCTTGGGCAAAGTACGGATGGAGGATATGGTAGCGCGAAGCACAGAGCTATCGGGCGAGGGATTGGATTATTAACCGCTTTTTTCGATGGGCGGGGCAAGAAATCAGACGGCGTGACCTTCGCAGCTTGCCTCCTCGGATGCGAGACTCGGCTCCTCATTCTCCGAAGTATCGTTGACGGCCATGAGTTTGCGGCCGTCGAGCAACCTCACGCGGATATTGCGCAACCGGTCGATCTGGAGGGTGCGCAGCGTGTCGTCCGAGGCTGAACCGTCGGCAACCGTTCCCAGCACATAATAGGTATCCTCCCGCTGCCTGAGGGCGTAGGGGCGCATGGTGCACGAGGTGTGGGTATCGTCTACGGCGCCGGGCTGAGGGGCCAGATCGAAGGCGACGGCAACGCCCTGCCCGATAGCGGCTTCGATGAGCTCGCAGGCGCTCACGCGCAGCTCCTGCTTGCGCTTTCGATGCTGCCTGGCCGTTTTGGGATCGTCCTGCGGGGGAGAGGGCGGATGTTCGAGATAGGAACGGATGTCGGCACTTGCGAGCTTGACGAGGCGCGTCGCAAGATTGTGGCGGACATCGCTGGGGATGGTCCGGTTTCTCATGACCATGGTGTGGAGTCTGACGATGTCCTCGTCCGAAAGCGGTCGCGAGGACAGGCGATAGCCTGCGCCGCGGCGATATTCTATGACGTAGCCGGCAGCCCGCAACGCCGATATCGATGAAGTGAGGGTGCGTCTTCCGATCGGCAGGGGCATCGCGTCGCGATCGCGGGGCTCGGAGATTTCGGCCATAAGCTCTTCGGCTGAGATGGTTTTCGATTCTCCCGTGCGATCGGTAAGCACTTGAAGCACCCGGAGGGTGCGAAGCGCCACGCGGCTCGTATTGGAAAGCCCCTTGACTTTGACAGGGGTGCCGTTGGATATCGGGCGCCCGGCCTGATCATTTGCCATGCGACTGCCTCCTTGGATATCGGCGGTGTGTGGGTGGCGCGAGCTTAAGGGGCGGGCGCGATTCGAGACGCGCGAGGGACGCAGACGGTCTGAATCATCCGGCAAGCGGTCGCGTAGTTTTCGACAGCCGAGTGCGGCTGACAACGGACTGGCACGCTGCTGACATACAACGGTTGAAAACGTGAGCGGCGCGGACGTGGGGGCGATCTGAGTGCGAGGGACCGACGGGGCAAAGAAGCCCGCCGGATGGGCCGACGAGCTTCTTTGATGCGTTTGATGCAGTTGACGATTGAGGGCGATTCGCTCTTAGAAATCGGCGTTGCCCACGGTGCGCGGGTGCGGCAGGACGTCGCGGATGTTACCGACGCCCGTGAGATACATGACCAGGCGCTCAAAGCCCAGACCGTAACCGGCGTGCTTGCAGGAACCGTAGCGGCGCAGGTCGAGGTAGTACTTGTACTGGTCGGGGTTCATGCCGAGTTCCTTGATGCGACCCTCGAGCAAGTTCAAACGCTCCTCGCGCTGCGAGCCGCCGATGATCTCGCCGATACCCGGCACCAGGCAGTCCGCGGCGGCGACGGTTTTGCCGTCGTCGTTCATGCGCATATAGAAGGCTTTGATCTCGGCCGGATAGTCGGTCACGAACGTCGGGCGCTTGAAGTGCTGCTCGGTAAGGAAGCGCTCGTGCTCGGTCTGCAGGTCGATGCCCCAGCTCACGGGGTAGTCGAACTTGTGGCCGTCGGCGACGGCCTGCTCCAGGATCTCGACGGCCTCGGTGTAGGAGACGCGGGCGAAGTCGGAGCTCGCGACATGGTCGAGGCGGGCGAGCAGTCCCTTGTCCACGAACTTGTTGAGCATGTTGAGCTCGTCGGGACAGCGGTCCATAACGTCGCGGATGACGTACTTGAGCATGGCCTCGGCGTTATCCATGTAGTCGTTAAGGTCGGCGAAGGCCATCTCGGGCTCGATCATCCAGAACTCGGCGGCGTGGCGCGTGGTGTTGGAGTTTTCGGCACGGAAGGTGGGGCCAAAGGTGTAGACGTCGCCGAAGGCCATGGCGAAGTTCTCGGCGTTGAGCTGGCCCGATACGGTGAGGCTTGCGTGCTTGCCAAAGAAATCCTGGCTCCAGTCGACCTCGCCGGTTTCGGTCAGCGGCGGGTTCTTGGGGTCGAGCGTGGTCACGCGGAACATCTCTCCGGCGCCCTCGCAGTCGCTTGTGGTGATGAGGGGCGTGTTGACGTAGACGAAGCCTTGCTCCTGGAAGAAGCGGTGGATCGCGGCGGCCGCTACAGAGCGGATGCGGAACACGGCGCGGAAGAGGTTGGTGCGCGGACGCAGGTGTTGCTGGGTGCGCAGGAACTCGACGGTAGCGCGCTTCTTCTGGAGCGGATAGCTGGGGTCGGACGTACCCTCGACCTCGATCTTCTCGGCTGTGAGCTCGAAGGGCTGCTGAGCCTCGGGCGTGAGCTTGACGATGCCCGTGCAGATGAGCGCGGCGGAGACGTTCTGATGGGCGATCTCGTCGTAGTTGTCGAGTGCCTCGCGGTTCATGACGACCTGCAGGTCGCGGAAGCAGCTGCCGTCATTGAGCGTGACGAAGCCGAAGTTCTTCATGTCGCGGACGGACTTGACCCAGCCGGCGACGGTGACGGTCTTGCCGCCGAGCGACTCGGAATCGGCGTAGAGCTGGGCGATTTTGGTGCGGTTCACGTATCCTCCCATAGCGGTTGTGCGGATGGTTTCCAAACGGTTAACCATTCTAACCTGCGATTGGGGACGTAGCAAAACGGCAGGTGCGCGCACCTGCCGTTTTGCTACGTCCCCAATCGCAGGTGGGGTTGCTGTCTAGTGTCCGCAGATTGCCTGGCGGATAAGGGCTGCGTAGGCGTCGATGCCCGCTGCGGTGAGATGCGTACCGTCGTCGACGAGGTATTCGCTGTGGCCCTCGGACGCACCGTTCCAGTCGATGATGCCGACGTTGTCGTTTTTGGCCGCCACATCTCGCAAGGTTTGGTTGTTGGCGTCCTGAAGATCGAGCGGCACGCGCACGGTCACGAAGTAGAGGGGTTTTCCGCCTACGGCATCGATGACGTCCTGCACTTGTTGTGGATCGCGGATAAGGCCGTTGGTACCAAGCGCGCAGATCACGACACTCGGGTCATAGCTGGCGGTGTCCTGTGCATAGACGTCTTGGAACGTATAGAACTGACGGCTCACCTGCCCATCGATGTAGGCGTTGGGCAGTACGGCCTGAATACCGGGCTGGGCTCCGGCCGTTACGGAGTCTCCGATCATCAGAACATGCGCGTCGCACGTGCCTGCCTGCTCGTCATAGTTGAAGCTCTTCCAATCCAGATTTTTGGGGACTTTTTCGGCGATGGGCCCCTCGTGGGGTTTCTTTTGCTTTTTACTCGTTTGGTTCGAGCTCTGGCCCTGAGTTTGATCGTCGGAGCCGTCCGCCGCGGCATCCTTCTTTTTGGCCGCCGCGGTCGATGCCTGCACGAGTTCGGGACGGAGCTGCTGGGCGCGGGCGGTGGCGATGCCGTTCCAGTCGACGGGTGCCACGGCGAGCACGATCACGCAGGCAGCTCCGAGTGCAGGAAGCACGAATGCGGGGGAGGGGCGGTGCGTCTTGCCCGCAGCAGGCTTATGCGCGGCAAGGCCGTGGGCGAACGGACGCTCGACCAGGCGATAGAAGACCTCGGCGACAATCAAGATCGCGATGATCTGCAGCAGCTGCTCCCACCAGGCGGTATGCGTGGTGCGCGTCGCGGGATTCATGAGGATGAGCATAGGGTAGTGGACAAGGTAGACCGAGAATGACCGACTGCCCAGATAGACGAGAGGTTTGGCCGAGAGTAGACGGCGCGCGGCGCAGCCCGTGTTCTGGATGCAGATGATGAGAAGTGCCGTGAGCAGGGCGATGACAAGAAATCCGCCGCGGTAGAGCCAAGGGTTTTGACCCGTAAGCGTTATTGTGCCAACGATGAAAGCCACGAGAACGACGGCCGATACAAGGTTGACCTTCGAAAGCCCTCTTCCGGTGCGGGTGATTTTCACACGCCCGCCCAAGAACTTGCGCAGGCGGGGCGCAGCGATGGCGGCCAGTGCGCCCACAAGAAGCTCGGCCGCGCGCGTGTCCGTGCCGTAATAGACGCGAGAGGTGTCTGCCGCAGGGTCGAACAAGAACAGCATGGCGGCAGACGAGATGAGTCCGAGCGCTGCCGTGAGCCCGATGGCGGTGTTGCGCGAGTGCGTCTTTGAGGTGAGCGCCACGAGTACGAGCGGCCAGACGATATAGAACTGCATGGTCACGCCGCAAAACCACAGGTGGGTGAGGGGCGAGGGGAGCCCGGCGGCGGCGAAATACGATACGTTGCGAAAGATATAGGACCAGTTGCTGAAGAACAGCACGGACGGCAGACTGTCCTGCTGCACCTTGGGTAACAGGCTCGGCGAAACAAGGTAGGTGGCGATCGCCGTGACGGCGATGGTCACGAGAATCGGCGGCAGCATGCGCGCGATGCGGCGCACCATATATTGCCGATACGAGAATCCGTGTTCGCTTGTCATGGCCCGCATAACGCTTTTGGTGGCGAAGTAGCCCGTGAGCGTGAAGAATACGGTTACGCCCAGAAAACCGCCCGAGAGCAGCGTGGGGCGCATGTGATAGAGGACGACGCCGGCGATGGCGAGCGCACGGAGCCCGTCGAGCGCGGCGATGCGTTTGGTTCGTTTGGGCGCGATTTTGGTGTCGGCGCCCGTGGATGTTTGCAGCATCTTATATCTCCTTCAAAGCGACTAGGTAGTCTAGCGCTTCGCATGGACAGATACCGCAAGGTGCATGAGGGCCGTATAAAGATTTTGAACGGGGCGGCTTGCTCTGCCCCCGGGGCATTCATCGCCGCGGATCTTCTACAAGAAAAGGCGCCCGGGCCTGAGCCTCGGACGCCTGGGTTCACGATATTCGGGACGGCTGCGCTTGCGATACGTCAGATGACTACTTGAGCTTGGCCACCAACAGCGGATCACCCAATTTGACAAGAGGGCTTCCGCCGAGCAGGGTGTTGGATTCGCCCACATGGTCGATGCTCTTGAGATGATCGGCTTCCGAGACAATGACGGTCACGATGTCCTCGTGGCCGGCTGCCTTGATCGCCTCCGCGTCGAAGGAGATGAGCGGCTGGCCGGCTTTGACCTCGTCGCCCATCTCGACAAAGCGTGCAAAACCCTTGCCGTTCATCTCGACGGTGCCGAGTCCCACGTGGATAAAGACGCGCAGACCGTCCTCGGTGATCATGCCGATCGAGTGATTGGTGACGGTGGTGGCGCCGATGCGGCCGTTGGCAGGGGCGTAGACGGTGCCGGTGATGGGCTCGATTCCGTAGCCCTCGCCAAGCATGCCCGATGCGATGGTCTCATCGTTTACCTGGTCGAGGTCGACCAGAACACCGTTGACCGGGGCGTAGATGACACCGGCGCGGGTGGCGAAGCTTGCCGCGGGCGGGACGGTGGCGTCTCCGGTCGAGCTGAACGTGGACTTGAGGGAATCGAGCAGACCCATGGTTGCCTCCTGCAATACGGGCGCGCGCCGGGTGAGCGCGTGCGAGTCGATGTCGAGAGTGTTTCCGGTTTGTTTCCCGACGGTATCAGCATCGTCATTCTACGCTGTCATATGGGTACTCTGAGCTGGGATTTCGTGATATATCAGTTGGAGCGCGCATATTGCCGTTTGATTTCTGAACGAAGGCGCCAAGTGGGGTACGCTAGGTAGAGAAAGGGAGCGTCCGTGCGTCCGGGCGGCGCATGCGAGAGGAGCGGATATGATTATTGAGAAGCGGGCCCTATGGGGCGAGGAGCCGACCGAGGAACACCCCGCTACGTTTACCTTTTTGGGTGCCGAGCCTCTGCCCGATAAGCCCGAGGCACGTCGACCGGCCGTGGTGATCTGCGGCGGGGGCGGGTTTACCCATATCGCCCCTCACGAGCAGGACCCGGTGGCCTTTGCCTTCTTGGATCGCGGCTACCAGGCTTTTGTGCTTGATTACGTGACGAGCGCCAGCGGCGACGTGAGTTATCCGCACCCGCAGACGGACCTTGCCAAGATGGTCGCCACGGTGCGCGCTCATGCCGATGAGTGGCATGTCGATCCCAAACGCGTGTGCGTCGTGGGCTTTTCTGCCGGCGGCATGATCTGCGCGTCGCTCGCTACCCAGTGGAAGAATGGCCCCTTTGCAGCGCTTGCCGGCGCCCGTGCTGACGATATTCGTCCCGATGCCGTCGTGCTCGGCTATCCGCTGCTCGATTTGGCCTACGTGCGCGACATGCAGACGCGCGACCCTCGTATCGATCTGCGCGTGCCCAAGACGGGCGGCAAGACCGGCCGCGACCTGCTCAACGATTATCTGTCGATGGTGACCGGCGGCGAGGCCACCGATGAGCATCTTGCCGACATCTGCCCCACCACACATGTTTCGCGGCAGATGCCCCCGACGTTTGTCTGGGGCGTGACGGATGACAAGACCGCGCCCATCGCGCAGGTCTATCCCTTCGCACAGCGTATGGCGCAGGAGGGCGTGGCGAGCGAGTTGCACGTCTTTGACCAGGGTGGTCACGGGCTTTCGCTCGGCAATGCCAACACCTGCGTCGATAACGAGGACAAGCAGGTTGCCGTGCGTCCGTGGATCCGCCTGGCGTTCAAGTTTTTGGAGCGCCACGGCGTCTAACGCGCGGAATTCGATTTGGCCCGCTGGTGCGGACGAACAGAGGGGAAGAGACGATGCTCGACGGAACGTATGTGGTAAGTGCCGCAACGCCGATCGGCGCCAAACGCGGCGAGCTGACGTTTGCGACGGGCACTGACGGGCGGATGCGCGCCGCGCTCAAGGTGAGCGGTCTTAACATCGTTCTTACCCGCGCCGCATGCACAGGCGACGAGTTCGAACTTGCGGGCACGATCTCGCATCTGCTGCTGGGTAAGGCGCCTTTTGAATGCAAGGGCTCTGTTGCCGGAGATGCCATGTCGGCCGTTGCGCGCTCTGGCGCCCTTTCCATCGAACTCAAGGGCCACCGCAAATGATCCGTTTTCCTCCGGTCCCAAGGGACCATTTCGCGCTATGATGCGGTTTCAAATGGGTTAGCCGTGGCAAACGGTTAGCTCAGGCAAACCGTATGGGGCTGCGCCGGCCCCGGGGAGGAACGCGGTTTTGAAACTAGATTCGCTGGAGATCGGCAAGGACGCCATCATCTCGTCGGTGGCCTCGGACGATCCCGCACTGCATCAACACATCCTCGACATGGGGCTCACACCCGGTACCGAGGTCACCATGATGAAGTACGCCCCCATGGGCGACCCCGTCGAGATCCGCCTACGTGGCTATGAGCTCACCTTGCGCAAGGACACGGCGGCGCGTATCGAGCTCGCCGACGTACACGACACCGATACCGGTCCGCGTGTGAATGCCGCCGTGGGCACGACCGCCCATCCGGCGATCGGCGAGCGTGGCTTCAAGCCCCGTCGCGCCGGTCGCGTGGTGCCCGAGGGCGAGCCGCTGCGCTTTGCCCTCGCCGGCAACCAGAACTGCGGCAAGACCACGCTCTTTAATCAGTTAACCGGCTCCAACCAGCACGTGGGCAACTTTCCCGGTGTCACGGTCGACCGCAAGGATGGAAAAATCCGCAACCATCCCGAGGCGAGCGTCACCGATCTGCCCGGCATCTACTCGCTCTCGCCCTACACGGGCGAGGAGGTCGTGAGCCGCCAGTTCATCCTTGACGAGCGTCCCGACGCCATCATCGATATCATCGATGCGACCAACATCGAGCGCAACCTTTACCTTACGCTCCAGCTCATGGAACTCGATCGCCCCATGGTCGTCGCCCTCAACATGATGGACGAGGTCACGGCCAACGGCGGCACCGTCGACGTCAATTTGCTCGAGAGTCTGCTCGGCGTGCCCGTGGTGCCTATCAGCGCCGCCAAGAACGAGGGCATCGACGAGCTCGTGGAGCATGCCCTGCAGGTGGCGCGCTATGGCGAGCGCCCCGGCCGTCTGGATTTCTGCGACCCCGACGGTCCCGACGGCGGTGCGCTCCATCGCTGCATCCATGGCATCGCGAACCTTATCGAGGATCATGCCAAGGCGGCGCGCATCCCGGTTCGCTTCGCCGCGACCAAGCTCGTCGAGGGCGATGAACTCGTGACCCAGGCGCTTCGCCTCGACCAGAATGAGCTCGATGCGCTCGAGCATATCATCGGACAGATGGAGGGCGAGTCGGGCAGCGATCGACTCTCGGCCCTTGCCGATATGCGCTTCACGTTTATCGGCGACGTTTGCGCTCGCTGCGTGGTCAAACCGCACGAGAGCCGTGAGCACCTGCGCTCCGTCAAGATCGACCGCATCCTCACGGGTCGCTTCACGGCGATCCCCGCGTTCATCCTCATCATGGGGCTCGTCTTCTGGCTCACCTTCGGCGTGATCGGCGCGGGGCTGCAGGATCTGCTCGACCAGGGCGTGAGCGCGCTCATTGCGGCGGTCGACGCTTGGCTTGCGGCCTTCGGTACCAACCCCGTGGTGCGCTCACTTGCCGTCGACGGCGTGCTTACCGGTGTAGGCAGCGTTCTTACGTTTTTGCCCATCATCGTCGTGCTGTTTTTGTTCCTGTCGATCCTCGAGGACTCGGGCTACATGGCACGCGTCGCCTTTGTCATGGACAAGGTCCTGCGTCGCTTCGGTCTGTCGGGCCGCAGCTTCGTGCCGATGCTCGTGGGTTTTGGCTGCAGCGTGCCGGCCATCATGTCCACGCGCACCCTGCCCTCCGAGCACGACCGCAAGATGACGGTCATGCTTACGCCGTTTATGAGCTGCTCGGCAAAGCTCCCGGTCTACGGGCTGCTCTGCGCGGCGTTTTTCCCGCACGCGGTGGTGCCGGCGATGGTGTCGCTGTATGTGGTGGGTATCCTTGTAGGTATGATTGCGGCGCTTGTCCTCAACCGCACGGCCTTCAAGGGCGACCCGGTCCCGTTTATCATGGAGCTTCCCAACTATCGCCTGCCGAGCGTCAAGACCACGGTCATGCTCGCATGGGACAAGGCCAAGGGCTTCATCACCAAGGCGTTCACGATCATCTTTGCGGCGACGGTCGTGATCTGGTTCCTCCAGACGTTCGACATCCGCTTCAACGTAGTCTCCGACCAATCGCAGAGCCTGCTTGCGGGCGTGGGCGGCTTCATCGCGCCCGTGTTGGCGCCGCTCGGTATCGGTGACTGGCGTATCTCGACGGCGCTCGTCACGGGGCTTATCGCTAAGGAGAGCGTCATCTCAACGCTCACCGTGTTGCTCGGCTCCACCACAACAGCGGCCCTCTCGACGATGCTCACGCCGTTCACGGCCTACGTGTTCTTGGTCTTTGTGCTGCTGTATCCACCCTGCGTGGCAACAATCGGCACGGTGAGAAACGAGCTCGGTGGGCGCTATGCTGCGGCAGTCTTCGCTTTCCAGATCGCTGTCGCGTGGATATGCGCGTTCATCGTTCACGGAGCCGGTGTTTTGATCGGTCTGTAGCCCCTCGATTGCCTATACTCCTCTGTCACACATATCGTTTGGCAGAGGAGTTTATTGTTATGGCGTTTGACAAGGCGATGGCGCATCTGGTGTCCAAGGGGTTCGGCGATCGCGTGATCGTGCCCAAGGAGGAGACGGCGACGGTGGAGGAGGCGGCAGCGGCACTGGGCACCGCGCCCGCCCAGATCGCCAAGACGATGGCGTTCGATGTCGACGGTGCGGCGGTGCTCGTGCTCTGCGCGGGAGACGCGCGCGTCAACAGCTCCAAGTTCAAGAAGTTCTTCCACGGCAAGCCCCATATGATCCCCGGCGGCGAGGTCGAGGCCGCCGTGGGGCATGCGCCGGGTGGCGTGTGCCCCTTCGGCATCAACGAGGGCGTGGCGGTCTATCTGGATGAGTCGCTCAAGCGCTTCGATACCGTCTATCCGGCGTGCGGCGACGACCACAGCGGCGTGGCACTCTCGGTGCCTGAGCTTGAGTGCGCATCGGACGCCCAGGGCTGGGTCGACGTCTGCCGCGGGTGGTAGCTCATTTTAGGACGGGGTTGTTTTTGCGCATTGGGCGTGGCAACGTGCCGGGTGGCGCCGACGAGCGAGCGTTAACGTTTCGCCTTTTGCCGAGGCCCGATGTCCCTGCTTGCTATAATCGCCGCCTTGGTAATCAATCGGAAAGGTGTCGCCGCCCCTATGACCACATCCAACAACGGATCCATCACCCTCAAACAATGGCTGCCGCTCATCGGCCTTACGTGCTGTGCGTTTGTCTTCAACACGTCTGAGTTCATGCCCATCGGACTGCTCACCGATATCGCGAGGTCATTCTCGCTCACCGAGGCCCAGGCCGGCATCATGATCTCGGTCTATGCCTGGGGCGTCATGATCCTGTCGCTGCCGCTCATGGTGTTCGCGTCACGCTTCGAGTACAAGCGGATGCTCCTCGGCGTGGTGGCGCTGTTCTCGCTCGGGCAGTTCCTCTCGGCCATCGCGCCCACCTATCCCGTGCTTGTCTGCGCGCGTTTGGTCGTTGCGTGTGCCCACGCCGTGTTTTGGTCGGTCGCCTCGATCATGGCGTCACGGCTGGTCGATGCACGCCACGGGGCGCTTGCCATATCGATGATCGCGACGGGCTCCTCGGTCGCACAAATCTTCGGTCTGCCGCTGGGGCGCGCTATCGGGCTTGCCGTGGGCTGGCGCATGACCTTTGGCGTCGTGGGCATGGTCTCGGCCGCCGTGGTCATCTACCAGGCGTTCGTGTTTCCGCCCATGGCGGCGGGGGAGCGCTTCAACTTGTCCCAGCTGCCGAGCTTGCTCAAGAATCCGTTCTTGATCGCCCTCTACGCGGTGACGGTCTTTATGGCGACCGGTTATTACACCGGCTACAGCTATATCGAACCGTTCATGCAGCAAGTCGCCGGGTTCGAGCCGGGACTCATCACCATGTCGCTTACCGTGTTCGGCTTTGCCGGACTTGTGGGCAGCTGGCTTTTCGGACGCCTTTTCGACGGCCACCGCTTTCCGTTTCTTGCCGTCGCCCTCACGGGCGTCGCGGCGGCGCTGCTGCTTATGCGTGCGTCCGCCGTCGTGCCCGCCGCAGTCTTCGTGGTGTGCGCCGTCTGGGGCTGCTGCGCCACGGCGTTCAATGTGGCTTTCCAGGCAGAGCTCATCAAGTACACGCCCGCTGGCGAATCGGCCGTCGCCATGTCGATCTTCTCGGGCTTGTTCAACCTTGGGATCGGTACGGGCACCGCGATCGGCGGCGCGGTGGTCTCGGGTCCCGGCATCGCCTGGATTGGCTATGCGGGCGGCGCCATCGCCGCCGTGGGCGTGCTGCTTGCCGTGACGGTCTTGTTTGGTGCCATCCGTCGCTGCCATTCCTAAGGACGGATGGTGGCTTACTGCGGTCTACAATGAGCTCTGCTGCGAATTGGCTCAGGGAGGTCGCTATGTGGGCATATGAGACGGCGTTCTATCAAATCTATCCGTTGGGTTTTTGCGGTGCCCCGCGCGCGCACGATGCCGAGGGTGGTGAGTGCTCGGGTGGGCCTGCGGACTCGGCCCCTATACGTAAAATCGCGGATTGGGCCGATTATCTGCAGTCGCTTAGCGTGGGCGCCGTGCTCATCAATCCGCCGTTCGAATCTGACAGCCATGGCTACGACACGCGCGACCTCACGCGCATAGATACTCGCCTGGGAACCAACGAGGATTTTGCCGATGTGTGCGATGCGCTGCACGCTCGCGGCATCCGCGTGGTCATCGATGCCGTTTTCAACCATGTGGGACGTGGCTTCTGGGCGTTTGAAGACGTGCGGCAAAAGCGTTGGGACTCGCCGTATAAGGACTGGTTCCACATCAATTTCGATGGTGACTCGTGCTACGGTGACGGCTTTTGGTACGAGGGCTGGGAGGGTCACTACGAGCTCGTTAAGCTCAACTTGCAAAACCCTGCCGTTGTCGACTACTTACTCGGTGCGGTCCGGGGTTGGGTGGACAAGTTCGGCATCGACGGCCTGCGCCTCGACGTGGCGTATATGCTCGACCATGATTTCCTGCGCCGCCTGCACGTCTTTGCCCGTGACGTCAAGGAGGACTTCGTCTTGATCGGCGAGACGCTTCACGGGGACTACAACCAGATCGTCAACGATGAGATGCTCGACTCGTGTACCAACTACGAGTGCTACAAGGGACTCTATTCGAGCTTCAACTCGTGCAATATGTTTGAGATCGCCCATTCGCTCCATCGCCAGTTTGGCGGCGACCCGTGGTGCATTTATCGCGGCAAGCATCTGCTGAGCTTTGTCGACAACCACGATGTGACGCGCCTGGCGAGTATCCTTGTGGATAAAAACTGCCTGCGCCCGGCCTATGGCGTGCTCTTCGGTATGCCGGGGATTCCCTGTCTCTATTACGGCAGCGAATGGGGCATCGAGGGAGAGAAGGGTGGTGCGGACGGCGATTGGGCGCTGCGCCCGGCACTCGACAAGCCGGCCCCCAACGATCTCACGGCGTTTATCGGCCAATTCGCGCGGGTGCGTGCAGGCGGAGCGGCGGCTTCCCGCGCGCTTTGCTACGGGGGCTACCGTAACGTTGTCATTCAAAACAAGCAGCTGCTTTTCGAGCGCGCGTGCGAGGATGCTTGCGTCTATGTCGCCGTCAACGCGGTCAATGAGCCCTTTGTCTTTCAGGCAGGGGAGCTTACGGGCACGTTTGTCGATCTGCTCGCTTCCGGGGCGCCCGCGATCGACCTTTCCGGTTCACTCGAGATCGCTCCCTATGATGTTCGCTATCTGCTGAGGGCATAGCGCCGTGGACGAGTTGGAACCTGGTTATAGCCATATCTCGCACGGGTTCGAGCCCGTCTTCGACACCCGCTCGCGCGTACTCGTGCTGGGCTCGTTTCCATCGGTGCTGTCGCGTGCAAACGCCTTCTACTACGGCAACCCGCAAAACCGCTTTTGGCGTGTGATGGCAGCGTGTCTTGGCTGTGCCGCACCGCCCAACGAGGGCGATCCGGTGCCGGCTGCCATCGCCGCGTCGTGCGGATGCCCCGCGGGTGCGCCGGCCCCGCTCGACGTTTCGATCGCGACCAAGCGCAACATGCTGCTTGCGGGCGGGGTGGCGCTCTGGGATGTGATCGAGAGCTGCGACATCAAGGGCTCCTCCGATGCGAGCATCAAAAATATCGTGCCCGCCCGCATCGAGCGCATCACCAACGCCGCGCCCATCGAGATCGTCGTCTGCAACGGCGGCACGGCCGGGCGATTCTACAGGCGCTATCTGCAAGCGAAGACGGGCATCCCGGCGATCGTTCTGCCCTCGACGAGCCCGGCGAACGCCGCGTGGCGCCTCGACCGTCTGATCGATCGGTGGGAATCGGCCATAGACTGGCTCCAGGATGCCGAAACCTGCCCCCGTGGCAACAGGCTGGCCCGTTAGTTCAGATATGTATGACCAGGTGGCTTGGTTGGCGGTCGTTTTTGTCCGCTTGGGGTCATTTGGGGCCGGTTCGACGTTGAAAGGCGCTCTTTGTGGGGGCTTAATGACTTCTCGGAGAGCGTCAAAGCCCGTGTTCTGGTCGAGCAAATGCCCTCTGCCCGCGAAATGTCGTTCGAAAAAATACGTATTTGAACTAACTGACCAGCGGCGTGTGCATGCCGCTGACTCTGCGGGCAAAGAGGCGCATCGTCGCCCGCCAGAGTGGGGCGGGGAGAGCGGGTTGCGCGGCGATCACGCCGAGATTACCGATATCCGAGACATCCGCACCGCCGAGTTCTTGTGCGCGTCGGATTGAGCAGCCCATGCGGAGGGCCCCGATCAGCTTGTCGATGGACTCGGAGAAGGGCCGGCGCAGCAGGCCCAGCCGCGGTGAGTGGGCAAGGAGGGCAAACGGTGCTCCCACGCGCAGATGAAGGGCGCCTTTCCATGCAAGCCCCGCATCCGTGCAGGATTTGCACGCGTGCTGGATAAGCGCGACCGCTTTGGCGCGGTCGTCCCCGGTATCGTGGACAAGCAGATAGACAGGCGTGTTGGGCCCGATGGCGCCCAGGACCATCCGATTCAGGTCGATGACGTCGGCGTCGGGGGAAAGCGTTTTAGCAACGATGATGCCGTCGCCATATGTGCCGGGAGCGTCCTCATCGGGTCCCACAATATGAAATGCCGGCGCGCGTGTTCCTGAGAGGTGGGCATACGCGAGCGTCGCATCGGCGATATCGTGAGCGAGAAACGCGAGGCTGTCATCTTGGGGGTCGCAGATGATGGTGATCTTGCGCAACGTCTGGGGACGATCGTCGTCTGCTGTCATATGAACGGTTTCCAATCTTGAGGTTTCCGTTTAGGTTACACCACGTCTTGCGGGTGTGTGGCGCTATCCTGTTGCGGCAACCGCGCGAAAGGACCCTTATGCGTCTTCCCATGAATACATCGCTTGCGACGCTCAAACCTTCGGGCATCCGTCGCATCAACGCGCTCGCCGCCGAACACCCGGGCTGCATCGCGCTTGCCCTCGGCGAACCCGATTTCGACACGCCCGAACCCATCAAGGACGAGGTCGTGCGTGCGCTCGGCCATGATGATACGCACTATCCGCCCAACAACGGCAGGGCCGCGACACGTCAGGCCATCGCTGCCTACATGACCGACGCGAGCCTTGCGTACGCGGCAGACGAGATCATCCTCACCGATGGTGCCACCGAGGCGTTGCATGCGACCCTGATGGCTATGCTCAACCCGGGCGATGAGGTCATCATTCCCATACCGGCGTTTGGCCTGTACGAGAGCATCGTCGTCGCCAACCATGCCAAGGCGGTGTTTCTCGATACCGAGCCGCTGCGTTTCCAGATCGATGAGGAGGCCCTGCGAGGCTGCGTGACGCCCGCAACCAAGGCGATCGTCATCTGCTCGCCCAACAACCCCACGGGCTGCGTGCTCGATGGCGCTTCGCTCGATGCGGTGGCACGCGTCGCCTCCCAAACGGGCATGTATGTGGTCTGCGACGATGTCTACAATCGTCTGGTCTATGCAGACGGTTATGAGCGTTTTGCACAGCGGCATCCCGAACTGCGGGAGCAGACGGTGGTCATCGACAGCTTCTCAAAGCCGTGGGCCATGACGGGTTGGCGTCTGGGCTGGCTTGCGGCAGCGGCCCCCGTCGAGGCCGAGATCGCCAAGGCGCACCAATACCTGGTCTCGAGTGCGGTGTCCTTCGAGATGGATGCCGCGGCCCGGGCGCTCGGTGTCGATCCGGCCCCGATGCTCGATGCCTATCGCATGCGCCAAAAGCGCGTCCTTGCGGCTCTTGATGCCATGGGCTTGGATACGGTCGAGCCTGCGGGCGCCTTCTACGTGTTCCCGAGCATCAAGAAGTTCGGTATGACGAGCGAACGGTTCTGCATCAGGGCGATCGAAGAGGCCGGGGTGGCGCTTGTTCCGGGAGACTGCTTTGGCGCGGAGGGGTATGTGCGTCTGAGCTACTGCGTTGCCGATGCGGACCTTGACGAGGGCCTCCGTCGCCTTTCCAAGTTTGTCTCGACCCTGTAGCCTGCTGCTTGCCTGAGGCGGCAGCGTGTAAGCTCGAAGCGTGACGGCGGGGGATGGTGGAATTGTGTGCAAGTTTGCATGACCGTTGACCGGCACCGAGGTCCCCGCCATAATGCTTTCGGTTCACGCACGAATCCGCTGCCAGAGACAGCCGGCGCAAACGGGTCTTACCCGTAAGCTTAATGGGGTATCCCGCCAGCCGAGGTGGTCGAGTAGATATGTCTTCTCGCCCCCGTCGCTCATGCAGCGCGGGGGCTTTCTTTTTGGACATGCCCCCGTCACGTCCTTGTGGCGGACCGTGCCCGGAAGGAAAACGAGGAGGTGTAATTCATGCCCCAGCAGTACAAAATCGACAAGGTTGCCGAGATCGAGTCCCGCATCGCCGACAACGCCGGTCTGTTCGTCGTCAACTACAACGGTCTGACGGTTAAGCAGGCTCAGGAGCTGCGTCATCAGCTTCGCGAGTGCGGCGCCGAGATGAAGGTCTACAAGAACAACCTGGTCAAGATCGCTCTCAAGAACCAGGAGCAGCCCGAGATCGACGAGCTTCTTGCCGGCCCCGTTGCCTATGTGTTCTATGAGACCGAGCCGGTCGAGGCCGCTAAGGCCCTCAAGGACTTCTCCGCGAAGTCCAAGGGCGTCCTTGAGATCAAGGGCGGTATCTCCGACGGTAAGGCCGTCACCGCAGACGAGGTCAAGGCTATCGCCGAGCTTCCCACCAAGGATCAGCTTCTCGGTCAGATCGCCGGTCTTATCTCCGGTTTCGCTCGCGACATCGCTGTCTGCGTCAACGGCGTTTCCTCTGGTCTCGCCCGTTCGATCCAGCAGGTTTCCGAGCAGAAGGCTGCATAGTCGACGCCTTCGCCCCGCGGCGCATCGCCGCACCCAGACGCAATCGCGTCACTGTTTACATGATCTCCGTGCCCTGCGCACGGAAACCGAAAGGACTTAGAAATGGCTAAGCTTACCACCGATGAGATCATCGATGCTCTTAAGGAAATGACCCTTCTCGAGGCTTCCGAGCTCGTCAAGGCTATCGAGGACACCTTCGGCGTCTCCGCTGCCGCTCCTGCCGCCGTCGTGGCTGCTCCTGCTGCCGGCGCTGCCGAGGCCGAGGAGAAGACCGAGTTTGACGTCGTGCTCGAGGGCTTCGGCGACAACAAGATCCAGGTCATCAAGGCCGTCCGCGAGCTCACCAGCCTTGGCCTGAAGGAGGCCAAGGAGGTCGTCGAGTCCGCTCCTAAGGCCGTCCTCGAGGGCGCCAAGAAGGAGGACGCCGAGGCTGCCAAGGAGAAGCTCGAGGCTGCTGGCGCTGCTGTCACTCTCAAGTAATCAGGCTTTCTCGCCAGATTTCTTTGAAGTGGGGTCCGCTTTATGCGGGCCCCACTTTTTATTGACGCGATATCCGAATAGCGCCTTTGCATATAAAATGCTAAAACGTTATGCCGTTTAAGCCGTTTTTTGCACCGTTCCCGTTTTTATTTGCGTTGACCTGCTGAAGAATCGTTTTCAATGCGGGCATAGGGGAGTGCACGGCGCTAAGATACTTCGGTATCGCTATTCATCGCTTTGTTTTTCGAAGATCAGAACAAGGCTGAGGGCGCACCGGCGTGCGCCTGCGAAAGGAACCCTGTATATCATGAAGGCAATCATCCCCGCCGCCGGCCTCGGCACCCGTTTTCTGCCTGGCACCAAGTGCACTCCCAAGGAGATGCTCCCCGTGCTCGACAAGCCCGTCATCCAGTACGTGGTCGAGGAGGCTCTTGATCCCGAGGAAGTCGATGATGCCATCATCGTCACCTCTCCCGGCAAGCCCGAGCTGCTGAGCTATTTCCAGCCTGATCGCTCGCTCGAAAACCTGCTGCGCGAGCGTGGCAAGGATGCCTATGCGGACGCCGTCGCCCATGCCGGCGATATGCCCGTCGATTTCCGCTACCAGTATGAGCCCAAGGGCCTGGGACATGCCATCCGCTCTGCTGCCGACGCCGTTGCCGGGGAGAGCTTCTTGGTCCTGCTGGGCGACTATGTTGTGCCTAACCGTGACATCTGCGACAAGATGCTTGCAGTCTCCAAGGAGCACGGTGGTGCCTCCGTCATCGCTGTCGCCGCGTGCGCACCCGAGGAGGTCAGCCGCTATGGCGTCATCGCCGGCGAGCGCGTGGGCGCTCTGGCCGGTTCGGAGGATGCCGCTGACGACGAGCCCGGTGCCGTCTGGCGCGTGAACGGCTTGGTCGAGAAGCCCGCCGCCGATGAGGCGCCTTCCAACCTCTATATCGTCGGCCGCTATCTGCTGAGCCCGCTGGTCATGGACCTGTTGGCCGATCAGCAGGCCGGCAAGGGCGGCGAGATCCAGCTCACCGATGCCATGGCTCGTTCCCTTGACCGCGAGGCCATGTATGCCGTGGTTATCGATCCGCTCTCTGGCTATGATACCGGTACGCCTTCTGGCTGGATGGCCACCAATGCCCTTATGGCCGCGAGCGATCCGCGCTTCTCGGCTGCTTTCTGGGACGCCATCGACGAGCGCGGCGGTCTTACCCGATAACACATAACGACAGGTGCTTTGAAACAGGACGTGGGCGCAAACCCACGTCCTGTTTTTGTTTAAAAGCAGCGTACGTTGATCTCCATCACATAAAGCCTATGAACAGATGTTCGATACGGCTGCATCTACCTGCGCCTTTTCTATCGAAATATTTTGCTACTCCAAATAGGAGTCTCCGTCAAGAGTTTTCTTGCCCAGCGGTTTCCAACTGATAAACTATGAGATTGCGATTACTGGCGAAGCCATGCCTCGCCAACACACCGAGCATTTCCGTGAAGGAGGAAAAACCTGGTGACTAACGCAATCACTGCCACCGAGCGCACGCGAGTCAACTTCGGGAAGATCCCGGAGGCCATGGAGCTCCCCAACCTTATCTCCGTTCAGAGGAAGTCCTTTGAGCGCTTTAAGGACGAGGGTCTTCGCGAGGCGTTCAAGGAGTCCAGCCCCATCCAGAGCCAGAACCATGTTCTCGAGGTTACCTTCGGCGAGCATCAGTTCGGCGATCCCGCGCACACCGTCGAGGAGTGCCGCGAGAAGGACATGACCTATCAGGCCCCGCTGCTCACCGATGTTCGTCTGACCAACAAGGAGACGGGCGAGATCAAAGAGCAGCTCGTCTTTATGGGCGACTTCCCCATGATGACCGAGCAGGGCACCTTCATCATCAACGGTACCGAGCGCATCGTCGTCTCCCAGCTCGTCCGCTCCCCGGGCGTGTACTACAGCTCCGAGATGGATTCGGGCAAGCAGATCTATAAGGCCCAGATCATCCCGTCGCGCGGCGCGTGGCTGGAGTTCGAGGTCGACAAGCGCGATCAACTCATGGTCTCCATCGACCGCAAGCGCAAGCAGAGCGCCACGATGTTCCTGCGCGCGCTGGGCATCGCCGTCACCAACGACGACATCATCGAGCTGCTCGGTAACTCCGATGTCATCAAGCGCACGCTTGAGCGCGATACTGCCCTCACTCGCGAGGACGCCCTCATCGAGATTTACCGTCGTCTGCGCCCGGGCGAGCCTCCCACCGTGGATGCCTCCCGCAGCCTGCTCGAGGGCCTGCTGTTCAACCCGCAGCGCTACGATCTGGCCCGCGTCGGCCGTTACAAGGTCAACAAGAAGCTCAACCTCACCACCGAGGAAGAGGTCACCGTCCTTACCGACGAGGACATCGTCGCCACGCTGCGCTACCTGCTGTCGCTGGCCGCCGGCGAGCAGGGCTTCAAGACCGACGATATCGACCACTTCGGCAACCGTCGCATCCGCACCGTCGGCGAGCTCGTCGCCAACCAGTTCCGTATCGGCATGAGCCGTATGGAGCGCGTCGTCCGTGAGCGCATGAGCTCCCAGGACATCGATGAGATCACCCCGCAGTCGCTGATCAACATCCGCCCGATCGTGGCCTCCATCAAGGAATTCTTCGGTTCCTCGCAGCTCTCGCAGTTCATGGACCAGGCAAACCCGCTGACGGGTCTTACCCACAAGCGCCGTCTGTCGGCTCTCGGCCCTGGCGGCCTTGCGGGCCATAAGTCGGGCTCCAGCCGCCGCACCAACGTGCCTACGGCCGTCCGCGACGTCCACAACTCGCACTACAGCCGCATGTGCCCGATCGAGACCCCCGAAGGCCCCAACATCGGCCTGATCGGCTCGCTGGCTCTTTATGCCCGCGTCAACGACTACGGTTTCATCGAGGCCCCGTTCCGTCGTGTCGAGAACGGAGTCGCTACCGATCAGATCGACTGGATGACCGCTGACGAGGAAGAGAAGCACGTCATCGCCCCGGCCAACACGCCGCTCGATCCCAAGACCAACGAGTTCGTGACCACCGACTCCGAGGGCAAGCTCGTGCGTCCGCACACCGTTATCGCCCGTACCCGCGACTTCGACGGCTCCTTCGGCGCCCCTGCCGACGTGCCCGTCGAGGACGTCGACTACATGGATGTCAGCCCGCGTCAGATGCTTTCCGTCGCCGCCACGCTGATCCCGTTCCTGGAGCACGACGACGCCAAGCGTACGCTCATGGGCGCCAACATGCAGCGCCAGGCCGTGCCGCTGGTCCATCCGGCCGCCCCGTACGTGGGTACCGGCATGGAGCGTCGTGCCGCCCTGGACTCCGGCGAGGTCACCCTGGCCAAGAACGCCGGCGAGGTCATCTTCGCCGATGCGTCCAAGATCATCGTCAAGCACGCCGGCGGCATGGACGAGTACCATCTGCCCAAGTATCAGCGCTCCAACCAGTCCACCTGCATCAACCACCGTCCGCTCGTGCGCGTCGGTGACACCGTGGTGGAGGGCGAGCCCCTGGCCGACGGTCCTTCGACCGATCACGGTGAGCTCGCGCTCGGCCAGAACCTCACCGTGGCCTATATGCCGTGGGAGGGCTTCAACTACGAGGACGGTATCGTCGTGTCCGAGCGCCTGGTGGCCGAGGATCTGCTGACGACCATCAACATCACCCGTCATGAGATCGACGCCCGCGACACCAAGCTCGGCCCCGAGGAGATCACCCGCGAGATCCCGAACCTGTCCGAGGACATGCTCGCGAACCTCGATGAGGACGGCATCATCCGCATCGGCGCCGAGGTCGGCCCGGGCGACATCCTGGTGGGTAAGGTCACCCCGAAGGGCGAGAGCGCCCTTACCGCCGAGGAGCGCCTGCTGCGCGCCATCTTTGGCGCCAAGGCCCATGACGTCCGCGACACCTCCCTCAAGATGCCCCACGGCTCCTACGGTCGCGTCATCGATGTCGTGCGCTTCAGCCGCGAGAACGGTGACGACCTGGCCCCCGGCGTCAACGAGCAGGTGCGCGTCTATGTCGCGCAGCGCCGTAAGATCCAGCAGGGCGACAAGATCGCCGGCCGCCACGGCAACAAGGGCGTCATCTGCAACGTCCTGCCGGTCGAGGATATGCCCTACATGGCCGACGGTACCCCCATCGACGTCATCCTCAACCCCTTGGGCGTGCCTTCGCGTATGAACGTCGGCCAGCTGCTCGAGTGCCACCTTGGCTGGGCTGCCGCCAGCGGTTGGGATACCGAGAACGCCGATTCCGACAAGTACGTCCCCGGTCCGTTCTTTGTCTCCACGCCGGTCTTCGACGGCGCTAAGGAGGACGAGATCGCCGAGGTCATCCGTCGCGCCAACAAGAACATGCTCAACAAGGCCTCTGAGGCCTATGGCGAGCACATGCGTCCCGAATTCGTGACGCAGCTCGACGAGCGCGGCAAGACCCGTCTGTTCGACGGCCGCACCGGCGAGGAGTTCCGCGAGCCCATCACCGTCGGCACTTCTTACATCCTTAAGCTCGGCCACATGGTCGACGACAAGATTCACGCTCGTTCGACGGGCCCCTACAGCCTGGTTACCCAGCAGCCTCTGGGCGGTAAGGCCCAGTTCGGCGGTCAGCGCTTCGGCGAGATGGAAGTTTGGGCACTGTACGCATACGGTGCCGCCAACGTCCTGCAGGAGATGCTCACCGTCAAGTCCGACGATACCGTGGGCCGCGTCAAGACCTACGAGTCCATCGTCAAGGGCGAGAACGTGCCCGTTCCCGGCGTGCCCGAGTCCTTCAAGGTTCTCGTCAAGGAGATCCGCTCGCTCGCACTCGACATCGAGCCTATGCATGATGTCGAAGAGGACACGTCCGCTCCTGTGACCACCGAGGAGAGCTCTGCCCTCGACGACCTTGCCGCTCTTGCCGGCGATACCGACGAGATCGCTGCCGAGGACGCCGAGACCGACGAGGCCTCCGAGGCCGTTGCCGCCACGACCACTGATAAGGAGTAGTTGACTGTGGCAGATTTCGAAGCTACTGATTTTGACTCGGTAAAGATCTCCCTTGCCTCCGCCGACCAGATCCGTTCCTGGTCGCACGGTGAGGTCAAGAAGCCGGAGACCATCAATTACCGTACCCTCAAGCCCGAGAAGGACGGCCTGTTCTGCGAGAAGATCTTCGGTCCCGCCAAGGACTGGGAGTGCTCCTGCGGCAAGTACAAGGGCATCCGTTTCAAGGGCATCGTCTGCGAGCGCTGCGGCGTCGAGGTCACCTCGGCCAAGGTGCGCCGCGAGCGCATGGGCCACATCGAGCTTGCCGCTCCGGTGTCCCATATCTGGTACTTCAAGAGCCCCACGAGCTTCCCGATGAGCCGTATGCTCGACATCAAGTCCAAGGACCTCGAGAAGGTCCTGTACTTCGCGAGCTATATCATCACCGAGGTCGACTACGAGGCCCGCGAGGCCGACGCCGACGATCTGCGCGAGGAGCTCGCCGCCGATCTCGAAGAGATCGATGCCGAGTGCGCTCGTCAGATCGAGAGCCTCAAGGAGCAGGGCAACCCCGAGAACTTTGACGAGTTCTCCGACGAGGAGCCCCTCACTCCCGAGGAGATCGCATCGGGCATCGTTGACATCGAGGAAGAGTGCAAGGACGAGAAGCAGCTGCGCACCGACGCCTTCAATGCCTTCATGAAGCTCACCGAGCGCGACCTCATCTCCGATGAGCCGCTGTTCCGCGAGATGACCCGCTACTACTCGATGTACTTCAAGGGCGGCATGGGCGCCGAGGCCGTTCGCGACCTGCTCGAGGCCATCGACCTGCCCTCCGAGGCCGAGAAGCTCAAGGCTATCATCGCCGACGAGGACTCCCAGAAGCAGAAGCGCGAGAAGGCCGTCAAGCGCCTTGAGGTGGTCGATGCCTTCCTCAAGGGCGGCAACAGCCCCGCCAACATGATCCTGGATGTCATCCCGGTCATTCCGCCCGATCTGCGCCCGATGGTCCAGCTCGACGGCGGTCGCTTCGCCGCGTCCGACCTCAACGATCTGTACCGTCGCGTCATCAACCGCAACAACCGCCTCAAGCGCCTGCTCGACCTCGATGCTCCCGCGATTATTGTCAACAACGAGAAGCGCATGCTTCAGGAGTCCGTCGACGCCCTGTTCGACAACGGTCGTCGTGGTCGCCCGGTCTCCGGCCGTGGCGGTCGTCCGCTCAAGTCGCTGGCCGAGGCCCTCAAGGGCAAGCAGGGTCGCTTCCGTCAGAACCTGCTCGGCAAGCGTGTCGACTACTCCGGCCGTTCGGTCATCGTCACCGACCCCAAGCTACTGCTGCATCAGTGCGGCCTGCCCAAGACCATGGCTCTCGAGCTGTTCAAGCCCTTTGTCATGAAGCGCCTGGTCGAGCTTGGCAAGGTCGAGAACATCAAGGGTGCCAAGCGCGCCATCGAGCGCGGTGCCACCTTTGTGTGGGATATCCTCGAAGAGGTCATCGACGGCCGCGTCGTGCTGCTCAACCGTGCACCTACCCTGCACCGTCTGTCGATTCAGGCTTTCGAGCCGGTGCTTGTCGAGGGCAAGGCCATCCACCTGCACCCGCTGGTCTGCTCCCCGTTCAACGCCGACTTCGACGGCGACCAGATGTCGGTCCATGTCCCGCTGTCCAGCCAGGCTCAGGCCGAGGCCCGCGTGCTCATGCTGTCCTCCAACAACCTGCGCTCGCCGGCATCGGGCAAGCCGGTCAACATCCCGTCCCAGGATATGATCATCGGCGTGTACTACCTCACCCAGGCCCGCGACGGCCTGCCCGGCGAGGGTCACGTGTTCGCCGACTTCGACGACGCGCTGCACGCCTATGACTGCCGCTCCGAGGTCGACATGCAGGCCAAGATCCAGGTCCGTGTGTCTGCCGAGAACGCCAACGTCATCAACGAGGACGGCACCCGTATCTTCCGTGTCAAGAACGGCAAGAACGAGGTCGTCGATTACGACGTCACCGGCACCAAGACCGCTCGTTTCGAGACGAGCATCGGCCGCATCATCTTCAACCGCCAGTGCCTGCCCGACGACTATGAGTTCATGAACTACAAGATGGTCAAGGGCGATGTGGCGAAGCTGGTCGCAGACTGCTGCGATCGCTACCCCGAGGCTCAGGTCGCCCCGATCCTCGACGCCATCAAGTACTCCGGTTTCCACTACGCGACCCGCGCCGGCCTGACCATCTCGGTCTGGGACGCCCTGATCCCGCACGAGAAGCAGGAGATCCTCGACAAGGCCCAGGCCAACGTCGACCAGATCAACGAGTACTTCGAGGAAGGCTTCATCAACGAGACGGAGCGCCATATCGAAGTCGTTAATGAGTGGACGGCGTGCACCGACAAGGTCGCAGCGCTCATGCTCGATATGTTCGACGAAGAGAACCCGCTTTACATGATGGCCGACTCCGGCGCCCGTGGTTCCAAGACCCAGCTGCGTCAGCTCGGCGGCATGCGTGGTCTGATGGCCGACATGTCCGGCGAGACGATCGACCTTCCCATTAAGGCTAACTTCCGCGAGGGCCTGCTTCCGCTCGAGTACTTCATCTCGACCTATGGTGCTCGTAAGGGCCTGGTCGATACCGCGTCGCACACCTCCGACTCCGGCTACCTGACCCGTCGTCTGGTCGACGTGGCCCAGGACGTCATCGTTCGCGAGGAGGACTGCGGTACGCACGAGGGCGTCACCTACAACCTCATCATCCCGGGTACCACCGACATCAATGCCGACCTGGTGGGCCGTTGCTTCATCGAGGACGTTGTCGCCGCTGACGGCACCGTGCTCTTCGAGAAGGATGCCTACATCGAGTCCGTCGCCGATATCCAGAAGATGATCGATGCCGGTATGAAGAAGGTCAAGCTGCGCGCGCTGCTCACCTGCCGTTCCAAGTACGGCGTGTGCCAGAAGTGTTATGGCTGGGATCTCTCCACGCGTCGTCCGGTCGCCATCGGTACGGCTGTCGGCATCATCGCCGCTCAGTCCATCGGTGAGCCCGGTACGCAGCTTACGATGCGTACCATTCACTCCGGCGGCGTCGCGGGCGTCGACGACATTACGCAGGGTCTTCCTACCGTTTCGCGTATGTTCGATATCGTCGGCAACGTCAACGAGAAGATTCTGGGCCGCGAGGCCGAGCTTGCTCCGTACTCCGGTCACCTCTCCATCAAGCCGGAGAAGTCCGAGTACGTGCTGACGCTCACCGACTCCGACGATCACACCCGCGTGCTCGATGAGCGCCGCGTTCCCGCTTCGGTGCGCTTCATGCCCGAGATCGAGGACGGCTGCGAGGTCCGCGCCGGCGACCAGATCACCAAGGGCTTTGTCAACTTCCGCAACCTGCGCAAGCTGACCGACATCGAGTCGACGATGCACACCTTCGTCGAGAGCGTCAAGGACGTCTACACCAGCCAGGGCGTCGACCTGAACGACAAGCACATCGAGGTGCTCGCGCGCCAGATGCTGCGTCGCGTTCAGATCACCAACCCAGGCGACTCCAAGTACCTGCTTGGACAGTATGTCGATCGCTACGAGTTTGCCGACGAGGTCGATCGCGTCGCCCGTCTGGGCGGTCAGGCTCCCGTCGCCGAGCCGGTCATCCTGGGTACGCTCAAGGTCGCGTCCAACATCGACTCCTGGCTGTCGAGCGCCTCGTTCATCCGCACCGCCGGTGTCCTTACCGAGGCTGCCATCGAGGGCAAAGTCGACCACCTGCTCGACCTCAAGTCCAACGTCATCGTGGGCAAGAAGATCCCTGCCGGTACGGGCCTCAAACCCTACGCCAACGCGCAGCTGACCTATCGCACTCCCGAGGGCTACGTCGGCATCGACGGACCCACCTCGCCCAACGCCAAGTCCCTGCCGGACTGGGCGCCCGATCAGCTCAAGGATCTTGACGAGCAGCTTCCGCAGCAGCTCGATTGGGCTGGCTTTGATGAGTTCGGCGGCGGCGACGGTTCGTTCACCCGCAACGGCCGCACCATCTCTGCCGACAAGGCGCGCCTGTACCTGTTCGACGACCTTGGTGTGTCGCAGCGCTGGACCAACAAGTTCAGCGAGGTCGGCATCGAGACCGTCGGAGACCTGGTCGGCAAGTCCGAGGAGGACCTGCTGCGCATCGACGGCATCGGCGCCAAGGCCATCGAGGAGCTCCGCGACGGCCTGGAGGCCCACGACCTGCTCTACATCCTCGACAACAACGACGATGTGGCCGACGAAGAGGACCTTTCGCAGTTGCTGCAGATGGTCTTCTCGCCTGACGGTCCCGACGACATTCTTCTGGGCACTTCCGCCCCGACCCATCATGTCGACGAGGGCGAAGAGCTTCTCGGCGCCCCGATGGACGACAAGAAGGACAACGCCAACGGCGTCATCAACGAGGACATGTCCTCGCTCGACGAGCTTCTCAACCAGCTGGTCGACAAAGATGACGACGAAGAGGCCAAGGACAACGACGAGGAGTAAGCTCCCGGTACGTTAACCGTTCTTTCAAATGCCCGCTTCCCAACAGGGAGGCGGGCATTTTCATTGAAACCGAGTCTTGCCTGTGGGCCGGATAACGCTAAACCTTCGACTGTTCGGCCTGAGAATCCGTTATCGGGCAAATTTGTCCTACCGTTGCGCTCTTGGTACGCTTGGGGCATAAGATAAGAGGAACTCTTTTTGCCTTGCTCATGGGAGACCACATGCCCCCTGCGATTCGATACACCAAGCAGCGTTATCCGCTGGCGCGTCCTTTTATCACGTTTGCGGCCTGTGCGCTTGTCTACTATATAGTGCTCACGGTGTTCTTAAATATCCCCGTCTTTAACGGAGAGACGCAACTTCGGCCCGCATCGGGTGTCGGTCCCGTGCTCGGTCTCTTTTTTGGCTGGCCGGGGATCTTGGGCTGTGCCGCGGGAAACCTCATCTCGGATATGGCGAGCGAGTCCGACCCTTTGAAGCTTGCTCTTTATACGGGTATCCAGATTGTCTACAACGCCGTGCCGTACTTTATGTGGTACGTCGCCTTGCGCAAAAGCGACGATCCCTTTCCGAGCCTGAGCTCGGCAAATAAGGCCGTTCTCTATCTGATAAGCGCCGCCGTCGCCGCTTTTGCCGTGACGGTGCTGCTCATGCCCTTTGAGCTCGACTCGATGGAGCATCTCAATATCCATCTGGTGCGTTTTCTTAACAACGTACTCTTCCTCGTCTATTTGGGTATGCCGCTTTTGATGTTTTTAGAGCTTTCGCGCCTTAAGCCTCAAGCGCCTGGATTTGTGGGCGATCCTCCTGCGCGCCGCGATCATATGAACCTGACACAGCGGTTTCTTACCGGCGTGATTGTCTTTGCCGCGCTTGCGATCGGTGCCGAGGTCGTCGTGAGCTTTTATAGGGACTTGCAAGCGACGGATGCAGACTACGCCGTCATTATCGACCGTATATACATCAACGTTGCGCTCCTAACCCTAGCCGTGCTCATTCCCGCAATGGCCGTCGTGGGCGTTCTCGAGAGCCGTTTCACACGTCCCATCGAGCGCCTGACGGCGGCGAGCGGCTCGTTTGCGGCCGAGGCCGTGTTGGCCGCGGGCACCGGTGATAAAGGGTTTGAGACTAAGATCGACGAGCAAGGGATCCGGCCGCGGTACGAGGTGCGCGAGCTCTTTGATGCCACCGACAAGATGCGCGCCGATCTGGTGAGCTACGTGGGTCGTCTTGCCGAAGTCACGGCTGAGCGCGAACGCGTGGCGGCCGAGCTCGATGTTGCGCGGCGTATCCAGCTTGCGGCCGTGCCACACGATTTTGCGGAGCTGGTCGAGCGCTCCGGTGTGGATATTGCAGGGTTGATGCGCCCGGCACGCATGGTGGGCGGCGACTTTTACGATGTCTTTGAGGCGGGGGAGGGACGCATCGCCTTTGTGGTGGGCGATGTGTCGGGCAAGGGCGTGCCCGCGGCCCTCTTTATGATGCGTTCCCAGGGGCTGCTACGCGAGCAGATCCAAACCTGCGAGGATATGGGTGTTGCGTTCACGGCGGTCAACAAGCTTCTGTGTGAGCGCAACGACGAAAACCTATTTGTGACGGCCTTCGCCTGCGTGCTCGACTGCGAGACGGGGCACGTGGTTTTTGCCAACGCCGGACACAACCCTCCGCTCCTGATAGGCGACGGTGGCCCCCGATACTTCCGGCCGCGTCCGGGTCTTGTTTTGGGCGCTATGGATATGGTCCGCTACCGACAGGGTGAGCTGGACCTTGCGCCAGGCGATCGGATGCTCATCTACACCGACGGCGTTACAGAGGCGGCAGACGTGCACGATGAGCTCTATGGCGAGGGGCGCCTCGAGAAGTGCGTTCATGCGCTTATCGCGAAAGGCACAGCATCGATGGAAGCCGTTATCGAGGACCTTGCCGCTGATGTGGACGCGTTTGCCGGTGATGCTCCCCAAGCGGACGATATCACGATCCTGGGCTTTGGCCGTCCGGCCTGTACGAGCCGCATCGAGCTCGCTCCCGAAGAGGAAAAACTTGAACAGCTGTTTGGATGGCTCGGGTCGCTCTGTGCTCGCCCCGGCATGACGCCCAAGATGCTTTCAAGCCTGATGCTCGTGATGGAAGAGCTCTTCGTCAATATATGCCATTACGGCTTTCCCGGTGGCATCGAGCGCCGCCCCGTGGTGGTCGAAGCACAGGCAGACGATGAGGCGCACACGCTCACACTCACCCTTATCGATGAGGGAATTGCCTATGATCCGCTTACCTTTGAAGGCCAAAAGGTCAAGGATGCCGACACCGCCCGCATCGGCGGGCTTGGTATATTGCTCGTAAGGAAAAGCGTTGACGACATTGCCTATCGCCGTGCGGGTGCAAGAAACGTGCTTCGCATCGTCAAGGCATATGTGTAGGAACACCGGCTCTAAGAAGTGGTGACCAGAAAGGAACAAAGATGGATATCAGCGTGAGTAAGGATGGGGCCAATCTGCAGATCGTGCTCAGCGGTCGCTTGGATACCAATACAGCGCCCGAGCTCGATGCGGCCCTCAAAGATAACCTTGAGGGGGTAACGAGGCTCGTGATTGACCTTGCCGAGGTCCAGTACGTATCCTCTGCGGGTCTGCGTGTGCTCCTTGCGGCGCAGAAGGGGATGAACAAGATTTCGGGCGTCCTCAAGGTATTGCACCCCAACGAGTACGTGATGGACGTATTTGAGGCAACGGGTTTTGTCGACATCATGGATATCGAACCTTAAGGAGAACTGATATGGCACGCGATAGGGTCATCGATTCCCTGACAACGGGGGTGCCGGAACATAATGATCCGGCACCCCGGCATGGTGCGGCAGATGTCGTGGACGCATCCTTGGTCCGCGATATGATGATGAAGATGCAGATGGAGGCGGGCGAGCAGCTGGGCGCACAGCTCGCGGCCGACGTGGAGCATACCCGTGAGGTTCAAGAAGAGCTGCTCTTTGAGATGCTCGATTCCAACAAGGATACCCCCTATGGCCGCGAGCACGGTTTTGCGGATATCAAGAGTGTCGAGGACTTTAAGAAGCTCCCGTACACCACCTACGATGACTACGCAGGCTATATCTACGAAGTCATGGAGCACGGCACGCGTGGCGTGGTGACAACCGAGGAAATCGTGCACTTCAACGAGACCTCGGGCACCATGGGTAACCCCAAGGGCATCCCGTATACCAAACGCATGGCCGAGATTCTCATGGGCTACTCCGGCGCCTTTACGATCAGCATGGCTGCCAGGGAGCTTGGAGGCGTCGGCGCTCTCACGCGGGGCCGCGCCTTTTGTACTATGGAGGGCCATGTCAATACCCTCAAAAGCGGCATCACGTTCGGCTCGCTTTCATGCAAGGCCACGAGCGACAACCGCCAGTACCTTTCCGCCACGACCACGAGTCCCGATGCCGCTGTGTTTGCCAAGGCGGGGACCGACACGCGCTATCTGCACACGCGTTATGCCGTGGCCGAGAAGTCGATCACTGAGATCAGCTGCGTGTTTATCACCAACCTCCTCGACCTCATGCGCTATGTCGAGGATAGGTGGCAGATGCTCGTGCACGATATCGAGACGGGAACCATCGATTCCTCGATTCAGCTGCCCGATGACGTGCGTGCCCAGCTTGAGCGTGAGCTCGAGCCCATGCCGCAGCGTGCGGCGGAGCTGCGCCAGATCTTTGAAGGCGGTTTCGAGGCGCCGGTGGCGAGCCTCATGTGGCCCCGGCTTGTACTCATCCGCTCGGTGGCGGGCGGCGGCTTTACGCCCTACACGGAGCGCCTGCGGCGCTTCTTGGGCGATAAGGTGCATCTGCTCTATACCGGCTACTCGGCCTCGGAAGGCGCGTTCTCGGTGCCCTTTGAGCTCGATAACCCCTCGAGCGTCTTTTTGCCCCGCTCGGTCTATTTTGAGTTCGTGCCGCTGGAGAACCCCGATTACGACCATACCCTGGGACTTGAGGACCTGGAGGAAGGTAAGGACTACGAGGTCATCATCACGAGCCGCAGCGGTTTCTACCGCTACAAGATGCGCGATGCCATCCATGTGACGGGACATCGTGGAACGTGTCCCACGATGGAGTTCCTCTATCGCCTGGATCAGACCGTCAACATGAAGGGTGAGAAGACTACCGAGGCGGTGCTGCGCGGCGTGGCCGATCGTGTGTCGGCGCGCATGGGTCTTGACCTGGTGGACTTTAGCGTATATCCGGATGTTGACGTGCATCCGCCCCGCTATGAGTTCCTGTACGAGTTCTATCACGCCGACCATGACGCAATCGATATTGACGAGCTTTCGCGCGTGACCGATGAGGAGCTCCGCGCGGGCAACTACGACGTGGACTATATGACTGAGGACGGCGACTTTGCCCCGGCGAGCGCTCTCGTTCTCAACGACGAGACCAACCAGCTGTGGGTTGACATGCTGGTGATGCGCGGCAAGGCGCCCAATCAGATCAAGCCCGTCCATATTATCGATACCGAGCAGAAGCGCCGCTTCTTCTACGCGCTCGTCGATCACGATGTTCGCGCATAGGGGAGAGGAGCTGCCGCGTGTGGTCGAGGGCGCCAACGACGCTCTCATCAAGCGCGTGTTTCGCTCCTACGTGGCTATCACCATCCTTATCACGCTCTCAGCGACGCTCGGCATGATGATCGATACGGCGCTGGCGGGCAACTTTATCGGGCCTGACGCGGTCGCCGCCATCGGTATGGCATCTTCGCTGCTCATCTTGATTTCGGGTTTGGCGGGCGTATTTTCGGCAGGCAGCATGACGCTCGTTGCCCGTGCATGCGGCATGCGCGACGAAGATGCGGCGCACGTGTACTTTAGCGTGACGGTCATCGCCTCGCTTGTGATAGGCATCGTGCTCTCGGTGGTGGGCGTGGTGGGCGCCGACGCCATCGCGGACGTCTTCGGTGCGCGCGCGGGCGTGCTGCATACGGACACCGCAGCCTTTATTCGCGGGCTTTCGTTGGGCAGCTTTGCCATCGTGGGCACCTCGGTGATGATGGGGCTTACCCGCATTGACGGGGCGGCAACGCTTGGGCTTGTGGCCATCTTGGCGATGAGCGTGCTCGATGTGGCGGGCAACCTCGTTGCCATCCTGGTGCTCGATGTGGGGACCTTCGGCATGGGATGCGCCACGGCGTTTGCCTACGTGGCGGCGCTTGCTATCTGCTGCTCGCATATGCTGAGCCCCAAGTGCACGCTCAAGCTCGTGAACCCGTGCGGGCATAAGCGCGCACTCGTCGAGGTCATCAACACCGGAATGCCCGATTCGGTTATGCGCTTCTCGGCCACGGCGCGCACGTTTCTCTTCAACCGCGTGCTCATGCTCGTGGCCGGGGCCTCGGCCGTCACAGCCCTCTCGATGCTCTCGAGCGTGAGCACCTTCCTCTCTGCCATCACCGTGGGCGTGGGGGAGACGGCGGTGCTGCTGTTCTCCATTTTCTATGGCGAGCGCGACCAGGCGTCGCTGACCGCCACGGCGCGCGTGGCGCTCCGTCTGGGACTCGTGCTATGCATCGTTGTGTGCGGCATCGTGTTCGTGGCGGCCGAGCGGGTTGTGGCCATCTTTGGTCTGGCGGGGACGGATGCCTTTGGATACGGCGTTGTCGCCGTGCGCTTCTTCTGCCTATCGGTGCCGATCGACCTGGTGCTCCAGGTGCTTGGCAATTTCTATCGCAGCTGCGGCAACGTTGCGGCCTCCAACGTGATCGCTTTTGGACAATCGGTGGGAGGCCAGGCGGCGATTGCCGCTGTCACGGTGGGCGTCTTGCGGGTCGACGGCATCTGGCTTGCGTTCCCTGCGGGCGAGCTCCTTGTTTTGGCACTCGTGCTCGTCTGGACTGCACGCAAGCGCGTCCGCGCAGGTGAGCGCGGCGGTAACCTGACGGAGCGCATGCTGGTGTTTCCGCCCGATCTTAAGGATGCTACCGAGGTTTCCGCTTCGTTCTTGGGGCGTGGAGATGCCTCGATGGCATCTGAGCTGTCGGATCGCGTGGGCACCTGGTGCCGCGAGGTGGGCATCGATGCCAAGAGAAGCTATCTGGTGGCCCTGGCCTGCGAGGAGATGGCCCAAAACGTGGCCGAGCACGGCGTGGACAAGGGGGAGGCCGAGGTGGATATCAAGGTAGTCTTGCGCGCTGACGGCACCCTGGTGCTTCGCATTCGCGATAACGGGCGAGCCTTCAACCCGCTCGACTACGACCTTAAGGCAGACGATGGCCTTGGCTGCATCGGCATCAGGCTCCTGCGGTCTCTGATCGCCGATCTTGAATACCAAAACGTGCTCGGACTCAACAATACGGTGGCTACGCTGAAACCCTAGCGCGCGCTTGACCACGGTGGGGGCCAGGACTGTAGAGCGACAAACTGAAACCGCAGGCCGCCCGGCTCGGGAATCCGCCCCTGTGCACAGGGGCGGATTCCTTTTATGGAGGGTTTGCGGAAATGTGGCGATTTTAGGATACGCCCGGCGGCGTGGTGTGTTGACGGCGCAGCGTACGGCTCGTATTCTATCGAACTGCGTGTTTCGTAGGGGGATGCTGACCCCTCGATTCAAGCCGTTGCACTTTGTATGAAGCTGGAATCATTCGAGAAGGAGTACGCTTTGCCTACTATCAACCAGCTGGTTCGCCAGGGCCGTCGTTCCGTGCCCAAGAAGTCCAAGAACGCTGCTCTTCAGCACAACTCCCAGAAGCGCGGCGTGTGCACCCGCGTCTTCACCACGAGCCCCAAGAAGCCGAACTCGGCTCTTCGTAAGGTTGCCCGTGTCCGCCTTGTCAACGGCATCGAAGTCACCGCTTATATCCCGGGTGAGGGCCACAACCTGCAGGAGCACTCCATCGTGCTCGTCCGCGGCGGTCGTGTCCGTGACCTCCCTGGTGTCCGTTATCACGTCATCCGTGGCGCCTACGACGCTGCTCCGGTCCAGAACCGCATGCAGGCCCGTTCCAAGTACGGTGCTAAGCGCCCCAAGGCTAAATAAGCCAGATAACGTTTCGATACTTTCACCGCGTGCCGCGTCTTAACGCTTCGCACCGGTTGACACTTAAGGAGATTTCACATGCCGCGTCGTGCAGCAGCTAATCGTCGTGAGGTTCAGCCTGACGCCGTTTACAACAACCGCCTGGTGACCCAGCTCATCAACAAGGTCCTCCTGGATGGCAAGAAGGCCACCGCTGAGCGCATCGTCTACACCGCTTTCGACATTGTTGCCGAGAAGTCCGAGGGTGGCGACGCCCTTGCCACTTTCAAGAAGGCCATGGACAACGTCAAGCCCACGCTCGAGGTCAAGCCCAAGCGTGTCGGTGGCGCCACCTATCAGGTCCCGATGGAGGTCAACTCCCGTCGTTCCACCGCTCTGGGCATCCGCTGGATCGTCAACTTCTCGCGTGCTCGCAAGGAGAAGACCATGGCCGAGCGTCTCGCTAACGAGATCCTCGACGCTTCCAACGGCCTGGGCGCTTCCGTCAAGAAGCGTGAGGACGTCTTCAAGATGGCCGAGGCCAACCGCGCGTTCTCTCACTATCGTTGGTAAGTTAAGGTAAGGAACTAACATGGCTAAGCCCAAGTACAAGCTTTCCGAGACCCGTAACATCGGCATCATGGCCCACATCGATGCCGGTAAGACCACCACGACCGAGCGCATCCTCTACTACACCGGCAAGACCCACAAGATCGGTGAGGTCCACGAGGGCGCTGCCACCATGGACTGGATGGTTCAGGAGCAGGAGCGCGGCGTAACCATTACGTCCGCCGCCACCACTTGCTTCTGGAAGAAGGACGGTAAGGACTACCGCATCCAGATCATCGACACCCCGGGCCACGTCGACTTCACCGCTGAGGTCGAGCGTTCGCTTCGCGTCCTCGACGGCGCTGTGGCTGTCTTCGACGCCGTTGCCGGCGTTCAGCCGCAGTCCGAGACCGTGTGGCGTCAGGCTCACACCTTCAACGTCCCCCGCATCGCCTTCATCAACAAGTATGACCGCGTGGGTGCCGACTTCTTCAACGCTATCGAGACCATGAAGGATCGTCTCGACGCCAACGCCGTGGCCGCTCAGGTCCCGATGGGTGCCGAGGATAACTTCTGGGGCGTCATCGACCTCGTTACCATGACCGCATGGGACTTCAAGGCCGACGACAAGGGCATGACCTATCCCGAGCCGATGGACGAGATCCCGGCTGAGTTCGCCGACATCGCTGCCACCAAGCGTGAGGAGCTCCTCGACGCCGCTGCCAGCTTCGACGACGATCTCATGGAGAAGATCCTCATGGAGGAGGACTTCACCGTCGAAGAGCTCAAGGCCGCTCTGCGCAAGGGCGTTCTCTCCAACGAGCTCAACCTCGTCTTCGTGGGTTCTGCCTACAAGAACAAGGGCGTCCAGGAGCTGCTCGACGCTGTCGTCGACTACCTGCCCAGCCCGCTCGATGTTCCCGCCGTCGTGGGTACCGACCCCGACAGCGGCGAGGAGATCGAGCGTCATGCCGATTTCAACGAGCCGTTCAGCGGTCTTGCGTTCAAGATCATGACCGACCCGTTCGTCGGTAAGCTCACCTATGTCCGCGTTTACTCCGGTCAGGCCGAGGCTGGCTCCTACGTGGTCAACGCCTCCAACGGCCAGCGCGAGCGTCTGGGCCGCATCCTCGAGATGAACGCCAACGAGCGTATCGACCGTGACGGCGCTGCCGCCGGCGACATCGTCGCTTGCGTGGGCTTCAAGAACACCACCACCGGTGACACCCTGTGCGAGGAGGGCAAAGAGATCGTTCTCGAGAAGATCGAGTTCGCTAAGCCCGTTATCGACGTCGCCATCGAGCCCAAGACCAAGGCCGAGCAGGACAAGATGTCCCTGGCTCTGACCAAGCTCGCCGAGGAGGACCCGACCTTCCAGGTGTCCACCAACCACGAGACCGGCCAGACCATCATCGCCGGCATGGGCGAGCTGCACCTCGAGATCATCGTCGACCGTCTGCTCCGCGAGTTCAAGGTTGACGCTAACGTCGGTAAGCCCCAGGTCGCCTACCGTGAGACCGCTGGTCACGACGTCGAGAAGGCTGAGGG
>ERZ808246.326-NODE-326-length-41881-cov-3.443265_pt1 | contig 41881 bp, 37 predicted proteins | sample MGYA00521083_ERZ808246 | MGnify/ENA primary metagenome ERZ808246 (study PRJEB31516, sample SAMN03275577) | gut metagenome | biome: mammalia-associated habitat; material: feces | host: Papio cynocephalus | place: Kenya | collected 2012-07-07 ...
AGAGATATATGATATAAATGAAGGCTTAAAGGCCGGAACCGATATGCTTTTAAGTTTTGGAGGAGATGGCACGTTTCTATCTGCAGCGAGCCTTGTTTGTCAGCAAAGAATCCCTATTCTAGGCGTGAATTTGGGACGACTGGGCTTTCTTTCGGAGTGTGATATCTCTCAGGTGGGTAAGCACTTAAAAGAAGGCTCGTATCATATTGCCGAGCGAAGTATGCTGGAGGTGCATCTTCCATCCGAGCATAGACCTGAGAATTTTTTTCCATACGCACTTAATGAAATGGCTATAAGAAGGCAGGGGACAGGTACCATTGGCATAGATGTCAGTATAGATTCTGAGAATTTGCCTACATATTGGGCAGATGGACTGCTCGTATCGACCAGTTGTGGCAGCACTGCATACTCGTTAAGCGTAGGGGGACCGATATGTAGCCCGGAGCTTGATGCTTTCATTTTAGCTCCGATCGCCCCTCATAACCTCAATTTAAGGCCGTTATTATTACCGCAAAATTCTATATTGGAGTTAAAGGCTGAGGATAGAAAGTGCGCAGGTGTGGCTCTGTCTTTGGATAATAGAGACTACACCATATCGAGTGGTGTCAATGTGAGGGTTACGGCAGCTCCATTCAAACTTCGAAAAGTGGTTTTAGGTAAGTCCAATTTTATAAATGCCCTAAGAACTAAGCTTCTATGGGGAGAAGATGTAAGAAATGTTTAGCAAATGTCTGAATTAATTATACCTCAACACATTTCCATAATAATGGATGGAAACGGGCGATGGGCGTGCTCACGCGGATTGGCCCGTTCGCAAGGGCACATTGAAGGTGTCGAAAGAGTAAGGGATATTACCGAAAAGTGCGTAGAATTGGGAGTTAGATACTTATCACTTTACACTTTTTCGGAGGAGAATTGGACACGGCCACAGGACGAGATATCAGCGCTTATGGGCTTGTTATCCAAGGCTATAAAAAATGAATATGTCACTTTAATGAAAAACGGAGTGCGTTTTCGCGCGTTAGGAAACAGGGAGCGTCTATCACCGGCTTTACAGATGGCCATAGGCCAATTGGAAAAGGCCACGCTAAAGAACGATAAACTGGATTTGTGCGTTATGCTAAGTTATAGTGGCAGATGGGATATCCTTCAGGCGGTACAAAGTTTAGTTGAAAGCGGGTGTCCTGCATCGGAAATAGATTACGATAGCATAAACAACTCTTTAGTGACAAGGGGGATTCCGGATCCGGATCTTGTTATTCGCACTTCTGGAGAAAAAAGGATAAGTAATTATATGCTTTGGCAGACCGCTTATTCGGAATTTGTGTTTACGGACACTCTTTGGCCTGATTTTAGAAAAGAGAATCTGGTATTTGCCCTTGAAGAGTATTCGAGGCGTGATCGTCGTTTCGGAAAGGTGAAATGATGCATTGTAAGGCGAAACGGCACTAAAGAACTTATTATTATAGGAAGAATCAGAAATTATTTTGATCTTATTATTAGAATTATTTTAGTATAGTCGATGGAATGGCAGTGCTATTTGACTAAGGTCTAAAAGATTTTTTTATAAAAATTAGAATAACTTCTAAAGCAGGTTCTAAATAAATAACGTATATTTGTGAGATTTAAGACTCGGAGAATGAAGTTTTTGCGTTTTATCTTTGTTTTTTCATTGCTGGTGGCTTGTGTATCGGTATATGCGCAAGTGGAAGTGGATTATAATCGGCCCAAACAATACTACATCGGTGGCGTTACAGTAGAAGGTAACACCTATTTCGATTCATCACAGATAACGGCTCAGTCGGGCCTTTTTAGAGGACGAAAGCTTACTATTCCTGGAGATGATATCGCCACGGCCATTAAGCGATTGCTATCCAAGAATTATTTTGAAGACGTAGCAATATATGCCGATAGTCTGAATGCCTCGCGGGATTCGGTGTACTTACGCATCGCCATAAAAGAGAGGCCCAGAATGTCCGCTTGGGATTTTACCGGCATTAAATCTGGTGATAAGAAAGAACTTAACGAACGTATAGGCTTTAGAAGAGGTGGTGATTTTTCGGAGTACACCCGCACCACAGCGGAGGGTATAATAAAGCGTTATTATGCCGAAAAAGGCTTTCTTTTATGTAATGTCGACACTGAGGTCAAGCGTGATACTATGGTACGAAATGCCATAAGGGTTACTTTTAAGGTGGACAAGGGACCTAAGGTTAGGATTAAGGACATTAATTTCAAGGGAGTGGAAGATATCTCCGAGTATAAATTGGCCAAGTCTATGAAGAAGACTAAATCGAATAAATTCTATAACTTCTTCAATAGTAAGAAATTTAACGAAAAGGAATACCCGGAGGATAAGAAAAACCTTATAAGCACACTTAATGAGGCTGGTTATAGAGATGCCAGGATCGTGAAGGATAGTGTCTATTTTGTAGATATAGTAGGAAAGAACGGAAAAGTCAAGAAGAAGATAAATATAGACTTATATCTGGACGAGGGAAAGAAATACTATTTTAGGGATATCAAGTGGACGGGTAACTCGGTGTATAGTTCCGATATGTTGAATTCTATCCTTGGGATTGAGAAAGGTGATGTTTACGATGTGGTATCGATGCAGAAGCGGCTTTTCGGAGGTGGCAAGCAAGGTGACTATGACGTGTCTAAACTTTATCGAGACAAGGGTTATCTTTTCTTTGAACTCAGTCCGGTGGAAACAAATATCCAGAACGACTCTGTCGATGTGGAACTTCGTATTAAGGAAGGCAAACAGGCTACACTCAATAACATTATAATAAACGGTAATGACCTTACTAACGAGCGTGTGGTTCGTCGTCAGGTTGTGACTCGCCCGGGTTATCTTTTTAGCCAGTCCGATTTCGAGCGTTCTATAAGGGAAATAGCATCTTTAGGCCAATTCGATGCCGAGGCTATTATGGACCCCACAAGTGGTTATACCATAATCCCTAACCAGAGGGATAACACTGTAGATTTAGTGTATAATGTAACAGAAAAGCCTTCCAGCCAGTTGGAACTTAGTGGCGGATGGGGCGGAAACACTTTCGTGGCTACGGTCGGAGTAAGTTTTAATAATTTCTCTACTCGTCGTATGTTCGAAAAAGACGCGTGGAGGCCTGTCCCTCTGGGAGATGCGCAGAATCTTGCTTTCAGGTTCCAGACCAATGGTACATACTACACGGCCCTTACGGCAAGCTTCACTGAGCCTTGGCTTTTTGGCAAGAAACCGACTTCTCTTAATATGTCGGCTTACTACACCAGACAGACCAACTCCTACCTGGCACTCAACATCTTAAGCCACGACCGTCAGATGGAGGTGTTCGGCCTTTCTGCTTCGTTAGGAAACAGGCTTAAGTGGCCTGATAGCTATTTTGTTGCTTATAATGGACTTAACTGGCAGACTTATAAACTGACCAATTGGTATTCGGGCTATTTCATTTTCGATAATGGATATGCCAATAACATTAGCTACTCGTTTAACTTGATGCGTAATTCCACCGATCAGCAGATTTATCCGCGTACCGGCTCGGAATTCTCTTTCGGCCTTTCATTGACACCACCATTCTCCCTTTTCAGAAAGTATGATTATGACGCGGATGGAAATAAGATTAAGGTGAATTCTTGGAAAGATGTCGATTATGATAATTGGTCAGCACAGCAAAGATATAGATGGATAGAATATCATAAGTGGAAATTATCTGCTACTCAGTATATTAAAGTGATAGGTGATCTTGTACTTATGACTCGCGCACAGTTCGGATATCTAGGATTCTATAATAGGAAGTGGGGTTATTCTCCATTCGAAGGCTTCCTTTTAGGTGGTGATGGTATGTCCGGTTATAATACATACGGCTCTGAGGTTATCGCTTTGCGAGGTTATGAGAATTACTCTCTTACTCCATATACGGCCACTGCTTATAAATCAGATGGTGGCGCTTATGCCGGTAATGTATATGATAAATTCACACTTGAGATGCGTTATCCTGTGATAATGCAGCCTTCATCGACTATCTATTTGCTTGCATTCCTTGAAGGCGGAAACTGCTGGTCAGATATTAGAGATTTTAACCCATTCCAAATTTATCGCTCGGCAGGTGTCGGTGTCAGGGTGTTCCTTCCTATGGTCGGCTTGATAGGTGTCGACTGGGGTTATGGGTTTGATGGTCATAGTAAGAATTTGGGTGGGAGTCAGTTCCATTTCGTGATAGGACAACAATTCTAATTGATAAATATAAATTACGAATATTATGAAGAAAATTTTTTTGATTGCCGCAACATCGCTGATTTCACTTGCAGCCGTTGCACAGCCGAAATTTGCACATGTTAATTTCGCAGAGCTCGTTCAGCTTATGCCAGAGGCAGATGCTGCACGTGCCGCTCTTGATGCTTCGAATAAGGAAGTGCAGGAGACTTATTCAGCTATGGTTGAAGAATATCAGACAAAATACTCTGCATATCAGCAGAAGGCTTCTACTTGGACTCCAGCTATAAGAGAAAGTAAAGAAAAGGAACTTCAGGGAATAGTAACTCGTATCCAAGAGTTTGAACAGAGCATACAGTCGGACCTTCAGCAGCAACAGCAGACTTTAATGGCCCCTATCCAGAAAAAAGCTACCGAGACCATTAATAAACTGGCAAAAGAAGGCGGGTATATCTATGTGTTTGATGTTAATACTGCTCTTTACATAGATGAAACTCAAAGCGTGGATCTTACTCCGGCAGCTCGCAAGGTATTGAATATACCTGAAGGACGCACACTGGAATCACTGCAGCAAGAGTTGGCCGCAAAAGCCGCTTCTGAGCAGCAGAATCAACAATAATAATAGCTTTTTCACAAACTTGACTTGAGAGATTCGTTTTGTGCCATTAATTGGCATTCACGAGTCTCTTTTTTTTGAAAGACTTTCAAAACATTTTCTTAATAACACTAATAACTAATCATATATGAAAGCTAAAGATATTATGTCAAGGCTTGAGTCGAAGTATCCGCACGAGAGCGAATATCTTCAGGCCGTAAGCGAAGTGCTTGACTCTGTGGAAGAAATCTACAATGAGCATCCGGAATTTGAAAAAGCGAGAATAATTGAGCGTCTGGTAGAACCGGATCGTGTATTTACATTCAAGGTTACCTGGGTGGACGATAGCGGATTCGTTCAGACTAACACTGGCTACAGGGTGCAGTTTAACAGTGCTATTGGGCCCTATAAGGGTGGCTTGCGTTTCCATAAGGCTGTCAATCTATCTATGCTTAAATTCTTGGCCTTTGAGCAAATATTTAAGAATGCTCTGACCACACTACCGATGGGTGGTGCGAAAGGTGGGTCGGATTTTGATCCTTCGGGGAAGAGCGATGCGGAGATAATGCGTTTTTGCCAGTCGTTCATGTTGGAATTGTGGCGTTGTATTGGACCGGATCAGGATATTCCTGCAGGAGATGTGGGCGTAGGTGGCAGGGAAATAGGATACTTGAACGGGATGTATACGAAATTGGCCCGAAGATATAATACGGGAGTAATAACAGGTAAAGGTCTTAACTGGGGCGGTTCTATTCTTCGTCCGGAGGCCACAGGCTATGGGGCTTTGTATTTTATTCAGAATATGCTCTCTCGCGAAAGAAAAAGCATTCAGGGTAAGAGAATTGCTGTTTCCGGCTTTGGAAATGTGGCATGGGGAGCGTGTAAGAAAGCTACTGAATTGGGAGCAATGGTGGTTTGTATTTCAGGGCCAGACGGAGTGTGCTGGATTCCTAATGGCAGTACACCTCAGATGATTGAGTATATGAAGGAAATGCGAGCCTCAAATCGTAACCGCGTGCAGGATATGGCAGAAAAGTTTCCTTCTTTGTGTGAGTTCATCCCGGGTAAAAAGTCTTGGAGTGTAGAGTGCGACATAGCACTTCCTTGTGCATTTCAGAACGAACTTTCTCTTGAAGATGCGAAGGAACTCTATAAGAATGGGTGTTGGTGTTGCTGTGAGGTGAGCAATATGGGCTGCCAAAGCGATGCTGTACATTTTCTAAATACTAATATGCTTTTCGCTCCGGGAAAGGCAGCGAATGCAGGAGGAGTGGCCACTTCTGGTCTTGAGATGACTCAAAATGCCACGCATATAAGCTGGAGCGCGGAGGAGGTGGATTCTAAACTTCACGCCATAATGCGTTCTATTCACGATGCGTGTGTGAAATATGGCATGGACAAATCGGGGAAAGTGGATTATGTGAAGGGGGCGAATGTGGCTGGTTTTATGAAGGTGGCTAACGCTATGCTTGAACAAGGGGTACTTTAGGAATTTACATAGATATTTACTAAATTTGCGCCGTTTTTCGCTAAGGAAAACGGCGTGATTCGTAATTAAGCTATAAATAATATAATGGAATCAAAAAAACCTAATTACAAGAAGTTGATAGGACTTCCTCTCGTGCTTTTTGTAACCTTGTTTCTCTTTTTCGTGCCGACTTCATTTTTCGGGATCGACGCATTGACCTTAACCCAGCAGAGAACTATAGCGATTTTCGCCTTTGCTGCGCTTATGTGGATTTTGGAAATAGTGCCAGCGTGGGCCACATCCATAATCACTATGGTCTTGTTAATTTTCACTATTTCGACGGGGTCATTTGGCTTTCTGCTTCATAAACTACCGGAAGGTGGTTTTGCAGAGGGAGCCGTAGTCGGATATAAGGACTTGATGGCGTCATTTGCCAGTCCGACCATTATGCTCTTTATGGGTGGATTCGTGCTGGCGATTGCTGCTACGAAGGTCGGCCTGGATGTGGTTCTTGCCCGCGTGCTTTTGGCTCCATTCGGCACTAACCCTAAAATGGTTCTTCTAGGAATCTTGCTTGTTGTGGCATTCTTTTCAATGTTTATGAGCAATACAGCGACAGCTGCTATGATGCTGGCATTCCTGGCTCCTGTACTGAAGAGTCTTCCTGCTGACGGAAAAGGTCGGGTGGGCTTGGCATTGGCCATTCCTATAGGGGCCAATATCGGTGGTATAGGGACTCCGATAGGTACGCCTCCTAATGTCATAGCATTGGGCTATTTGAAAGAACAATTAGGAATTGACGTTGCATTTGGCGATTGGTGCGTTAGAATGGTTCCTTTTGTTTTGGTGATGATACTGATTTCGTGGGGGATACTGCTTATGTTCTTCCCATTTAAAGCCAAGAAAATAGAACTTAAAATAGAGGCTAACAAGAAAAAGGACGCGAAGTTCTGGATTGTTGCAGCTACTTTCATCGCTACTATAGTCTTGTGGCTAATCCCTGAGAAGTTAACTAACCTGAATTCCTATGAAGTGGCTCTTATCCCATTTGCAGTATTTGTGGCGAGCGGAGTTTTCGAAAAGAAGGATTTTGAGGAAATTAACTGGGATGTACTATGGATGGTGGCCGGAGGTCTTGCTCTTGGTACAGCTCTAATGAAAACAGGTCTGGCCTCTACGCTTGTAAATGCTATTCCATTCGGATTAATGCCTGCAATGGCAGTGTTGATAGTATCAGGCTTGGTAGGTTATGTCATTTCCAACTTTTTGTCGCATACTTCAGCAGCAAATCTTTTGTTGCCTATTCTTACGGCTATCGCAGTAGGCGCAGTGGGAACTTCTATGGGCGATCAACTTGAATTGTTAGGTGGCGTTCAGGCTTTACTTATAGGTTTGGCCATTTCTACATCTGTGGCTATGATATTGCCTATCAGTACACCTCCTAATGCTATTGCAAGTTCTACTGGATTAATAGAAACTAAGGATATGGCCAAGGTGGGTATCCTTATAGGAATAGTCGGTCTTGCTCTTGGCTATGGAGTGTTGATATTTGTCGGATTCTAATGAAAATTAAAATTATATTGTTAATGGGAGCGACGATGTTAAGTAGCATTGTCGCTTTCGCTCAAAATAAGCCTGAGGTGAAGCTCTATGGCTTTGTGAGGACTTTTTCTACAATCGATAGCCGTCTTAGCAAGTCTGGAACCGGCGAATTATATTATTATGTCCCTATGGATTATAATTATAATTCTAAGGGAGTGGATCTTAATGCTTTGCAGACTGCTAAAAGTGCTTCTCTTACATCCAGACTGGGGGTTAACTCTTCGTGGACTTCTGGTAATCTGAAAGTTAATGGAAAGATAGAAGCTGATTTTTATAGCGGACTCAGTGGCGTTACAGGTACGGCCGTTTTGCGCTTAAGACAGGCTTATTTCGACATTCTTACTCCTGGTTTCGATTTTAAACTTGGCCAAGCTTGGCATCCTATGGCTGCTGATATGCCGGATGTGCTTGCGCTAGAAGTCGGAGTGCCTTTCGGGCCGTTTAGCCGAACTCCGCAGTTTACCATGAATACAGAATGGGGAAAACATTTCGTTTCTACCATTTCTTTTCTTACTCAGATGCAGTATACTTCCGCTGGTCCCGAAGGGTCTTCTGCCAATTATGCCAAGTACACAGGCTTTTGTAACCCTGAACTCTATGTTGGTCTTACTTACAAAGGTGGCCCTTTCTTGGGTAGAATTGGGTTTTCTCAGATGACTATTCGTCCTCGTTATAAGGGAATGGTGGACGGCGTGGAGAGTTTTGTCTCGGATAATCTATCCACTACAAGCGGATTTGTGTATTTACAGTATAAGCGGAATATGTTTAGTGCTAAATTAAAATCTGTTCTTGCGCAAGGGGGAGAACACCTCAATATGCTTGGAGGTTATGGGATTAGCCACAAATTCACCTCAGAAGGAGAGGATGGTCATTATGAATACACGCCTACCCTAACTTCTTCGTCGTGGCTTTCGCTTTCGTATGGTAAGAAATATAAGGTCGGTTTGTTTTTGGGCTACGCTCGTAATTTCGGGACTACTAAGGATTTGCAAGAGATAGAAGAGGGATGCGGATGGGTGGATTCCAAACAGAATTACTTAGCGAAAAACACATATTCCAACCTCAATTCCACTTACAGGATTTCTCCATCATTTAGTTGGGTGATAGGGCCTGTTACCTTGGCCTTTGAATATTCTTATAGTGCTGCTCAATACGGAGAGTATGGCAAATTCACCGCACAAGACGGTACTACCTATACGCAATGTGTGGGGCTGAGGGGCTTGGCCGAGAATGGACTACACTGGGTGGGGAATCATCGCTTCCAGTTTATGAGCAAATTCTCATTCTAATCTGGTTACATTACCAAAATACATGTGGAGCAGTCTTATCCTAAACCCATGGACGATCTTCGGGTTCAGCGGGCTGCCATGCGATTCCTAAATACTTAATTTTAGGTATTACCAGAGCGGTGAAAAAATTATATCTTTGGGCCAATTATGAATATAGGTGAGTTAAAAATTGGACAAAGCGCCGAGGTTCTTGCTGTCGGCGGGGAAGGTAATTTAAGACAGCATTTTCTAGGGATGGGTATAATTCCGGGGACTGTTATTACACTTCATGGTAAGGCCCCAATGGGAGATCCGCTGGAGATAATGGTTCAGGGCTATTCGCTTACGCTTCGTCTTAATGAAGCCCGGCAAATAGAGGTGAAAGTAGTCGAGTCATTGAAGGATGATTTTTCTCAGGCTTCTCCTGATATAGCATATAATCTTTCGGTTCACGCCGACAATTCCCATCCCGGTTTTGGTGAGGAAGGAAAATATCATTCGCCAGATCATGCTAATCCTTTACCGAAAGGGGAGTTGCTCACTTTCGCGCTAGTGGGACAGCAGAATTGTGGAAAGACCACTTTGTTCAATCAATTGACAGGCTCTAATCAGCATGTAGGGAATTTCCCAGGGGTTACTGTAGATAGGAAAGATGGTCAGATTCGTAATCACCCTAATACAGTGGTAACCGACCTTCCTGGAATTTATTCATTGTCCACGTATACCCAGGAGGAAATAGTCTCTAGAGATTTTATCCTTAAACAGAAGCCCAAGGCCATAATAAATATTGTGGATGCCAGCAATATAGAAAGGCATCTTTACCTAACGATGCAGCTGATGGAGCTGGATATACCTATGGTATTGGCCCTTAATATGATGGATGAGTTACGTGGTAATGGAGGAAGCGTGCGTGTAAATATGATGGAAAGGGAATTGGGACTTCCTGTAGTGCCTATTAGTGCCGCTAAGGGGGAAGGAATCGATGAACTCGTGGAACATGCTATCCATGTTGCAACTTATCAGGAGAAGCCGGCCCGTCAGGATTTTTGTCCTCCGGATGAACATGGTGGGGCAGTGCATCGTTGTCTTCATGGTATAATGCACCTAATTGAAGATCACGCTTCTACGGCTGGTATCCCTATTAGATTTGCAGCGTCACGCCTGGTCGAAGGAGATCAAGAAGTCATGGAAGCACTTCATCTTAGTGATGATGAAAAACATATTCTTGGGGAGATTATCTCTCAAATGGAAAAGGAGCGTGGGCTGGATCGTTATGCCGCTATGGCCGATATGCGATATGCCTTCATAAATAGGCTTTGCTCGCAGAGCGTCGTGAAGCCCCAAGTGAGTAAGGAACGCATCCGCTCCAATAAGATAGATCGTATACTCACTGGGCGATACACTGCAGTACCGGCATTTGTCTTGATATTGGCCCTAATTTTTTATTTGACTTTTGATGTTATAGGAACGCCTCTTCAGAACTTGCTCGGTAGTGGGATAGATGCTTTAGGTGCTACCGTTAATAAGGCTTTTTTGTCGTGGAATGTTAGTGAGCCGGTGCGTTCACTTGTGGTTGATGCCATATTCGGAGGGGTAGGAAGCGTACTAAGTTTTGTACCTATAATTATAGTGCTGTTTTTCTTCCTTTCTATGCTTGAAGATAGTGGATATATGGCAAGGATAGCTTTCGTGTGTGACGCATTTTTACGCAAAGTCGGTCTTTCTGGGCGTAGTATCGTGCCAATGCTTATCTCCTTCGGGTGTTCGGTGCCGGGCGTTATGGCATCGCGCACTTTGCCAAGCGCCAGAGATAGGAAGATGACAATTTTGCTCATCCCATTTATGAGTTGCTCGGCGAAAATAGCCATATACGGATTTTTTGCCGCTGCCTTTTTCCCTGAACACGCCGGCTTGGCAATGGTTTCGATGTATTTGTTAGGCATCTTGTTAGGAATAGTGGTGGCTCTTGTCCGCAAGTCCTTCTCTAAGGACTCTCAGGCTGCGCCTTTCGTTATGGAAATGCCTACATATCGCCTGCCACAGGCTAGAAATGTGGGGCATCTATTGTGGGATAAAACTAAGGATTTTGTACAGAGAGCTTTTTCTGTGATTTTCCTGGCCACGATAGTTATCTGGTTCTTACAGAGTTTTGATTTCAGGCTGAATCTTGTGGAGGATTATTCTAATAGTATGCTGGCCAGAGTGTCGGGACTGATAGCTCCAGTGTTCTCTCCTATGGGACTTGGGGATTGGAGGGTGGTTACATCATTAGTGGCTGGTTTCCTGGCAAAGGAAAGTGTGGTTTCGACTATGGAAATATTGGGGGTGTCAGGCGTTTTGACTATGGCCTCCGCCGTGGCTATGATGGTGTTCTGTTCCCTTTATACGCCTTGTGTTGCCGCTATAGCATCCATTCGTAGAGAACTTGGTGGAAAATGGGCGGCCTTCGTCGTGGTGTTCCAGTGCGCATTTGCTTGGGTTATAGCGTTTTTAGCATATTTGCTATTCGTATAGGTTCATAAAAAAGGCAAGCTTGAAATAACGATATATTTATGAACATTTCTACTATAATCGTGATCGTGGTGGTAGCTGTATGTGCTTTACTCGCATTATGGTTCACTCACCGCGCTAAAAAGAAAAGGGGCTGTTGCGGTTGCCCTCTATCTTCTTGTTGTAACGCAAAATCTAAAAAATAAAATTGCTTTTGTCTCCCGCTAAGTCTTAGGCGCGAAAATGGTCGTCCTCCCTCCCAGCTTCTTGCTCGTATATAGAAGGATTTTTATTAATTTTGCGCAGGTTCTAAACAAAAAAGAATATGCCCGACACAAAATTATATGATGACTTTGAAACCACTCTGCAGAATGGACTTATAAAGGTTTGTCAAAGTTATGGCTATCTTAAAGATGGACTTATGGAAAGTCCAGATATAGAAGCCAAATGGGATGACTATATAAAGGATTATGTGGCAGATGCTGTGAGTAATTTCAATGAATATCCGCAGGCGGCACTTTCGTGGGCAGGATTTTTGGGGATGGGTGTTGCCTATGCGTGGGATAAGGATTGGAAAGAGTATGAAACTAAGCCATACTCCTTTTATTATGGCTCACGCAAATGGGATGATATGGATGACCATATACTAAACGAATTCATTAATTATCCACAGGAGCAACGGCAGAAACTCTACGATCTTATGGACAGTATGGCTTCGGCATGCCTTGGCCTGATAAGGCATCAAGGGATAGAAGCTCAAACAGCCGATGGATTTTATTGTCTTGTAAGAGCCTTCAGCGTCTTTTATCGCATCGGGGCATCATTAGAGCTGGAACGATTGGCGTATAAGAAAGTGGTTGTATCATGAAGATCTGTGTAGGATTATCAGGCGGGGTGGATTCTAGTGTAGCGGCTTTGCTGTTAAAAAGGCAGGGCTACGATGTGTTCGCTATGTTTATGCAGAATTGGCACGACACGGAAGGAACTCTGCACGGCGATTGCGAATGGGAAGAAGACAAGTTCGTGGCAGAAATGGTGGCAAGAAAGATTGGCATACCATTTTATTTTGTGGATCTTAGCTCCCAGTATCGGCAGCGCGTTGTGGATTATATGTTCAGCGAATATGCAGCAGGACGCACTCCTAATCCCGATGTGCTTTGTAATCGAGAAATAAAGTTCGACGCCTTTCTTCAGGCAGCGCAAAAGCTTGGAGCAACACACGTGGCGACCGGGCACTATTGTCGTAAACGCGAGAATCCGGATGGTACTTTCAGCCTTTTGGAGGGCATTGATCCAGGTAAAGATCAGAGCTATTTTTTATGCCAATTATCTCAGCCTCAACTGAGTGCGGCGCTTTTCCCTATAGGGGATATGTGCAAGGAGCAAGTCCGGCAGATAGCTCTCGAGGCGGATTTGCCATCTGCCAAGAAGAAGGACTCACAGGGCATTTGCTTTGTGGGAAAAGTGGATTTGCCGGTCTTTTTGCAGCAGAAGCTGAAAAGCGTGCCGGGCGATATAATAGAAGTTTTCGATAATTTCTACGATGATAACTTCCTCTTTCAGGAGCAGTGCAGTGAGTTAGCGGAGGCGAAGATGCTTTTGGCCAATGCTCATCCGGAACTCATTTCGGATGAGAGCCTTGAGTTGCTGAGCAGACCTATTACCTATGAAAGTATAGTTTTCGAGACGGAAACCTATAGAAGTGGTCATAAACACATAAAAAAGACGCGCAATAAATTAAATCCGTGGGGCGTTGTCGCCGGTACACACGAAGGCGCACAGTTTTTTACCTTAGGCCAGCGTAAAGGACTTCGAGTCGGTGGACATGCTGAGGCCCTATTCGTAATAGGAACTGATGTGCAGGCTAATAGAGTTTATGTCGGTGAGGGGGAACATCATAAGGGCCTTTATCGTAGCGTGATGCGACTGTCATTGGAGGATTTGCATTATATACGCCCGTGTTTTGAACTCTCTGAAGGGCAGGTAGAAAGAGCTCGCGTACGTATTAGATATAGACAACCTTTACAAAATGCTACCTTACTTAGACGTAAATCAGCCCTTTATGTGATTTTCGATGAGCCTCAGCGCAGTATTACTCCTGGCCAATTCGCTGCTGTCTATTTAAGTGAACAGGCGTCTAAAAAAAGTTCTACGGATCCGCAAGATGTTCAGGCGCCTGAATTAATGCTTTCATCTGTAATCGAGTAGTTTTATAAAATATAATAATATGAAGGAATTAAATATAGCGCTGGTGGCGCATGATGGCAGAAAAGATGAACTTCTATCTTGGGTAAAGTTTAATGCTGACACTTTAAAAAAACATAATCTTTTTGCGACAGGTACCACCGGGCGCCTTATAGAGGAGTTGGTAGTAGATGTAGATGGAAAACCGGAGTATCCATTTAAAGGGAAAGTGACAAAACTTCTTTCTGGTCCACTAGGCGGAGATCAGCAGATAGGCTCTCTAATCGCCGAGCAGAAGATAGGAATGCTTATATTTTTCTGTGATAATCTTATAGTGCAGGGACATCAAAATGACGTATCAGCACTTTCTCGTTTAGCTGCTTTGTACAACATAGCATTCGCTATGAATCGTACGACGGCAGATATGCTTTTGACTTCACCCCTTCTGGATGATCCGAAGTATTCCATCGTACTTCCGGAATGTATTGAAAACTACGCTAATAGAAAGTTAAAATAGGTAATAAACCTTCGAGAGAAATCTGTTGCAGTCGGACCTTTAACGATTCTACGCTAATGGCAGTTAATTAAGAAAATAGGGGATGAAGTCTATTAGAGAAATATATAGGATAGGGAAAGGCCCGTCAAGTAGCCATACCATGGGGCCTCATCAAGCTTCAAAGGTTTATCTGGCACATCATAGCGATGCACACAGGTTCCATGTGAAGTTGTATGGTTCGCTTGCCGCCACCGGAAAAGGTCACCTAACCGATGTGGCCATTAATGATGTGCTTTCTTCTGTAGGCCCGGTTGAAATCGAATGGCTCCCTAAGGTGTTTCTTCCCACTCACCCAAACGCTATGAGTATAGCCATAGTCGAAGACGATGGGACTTGTCGCGACGAATGGACATTTTACAGCATAGGGGGAGGAGCGATACGTTGTGAACAGCTACCTTCAGTTGAAACGCCTGATATCTATCCTCTTAACACCATGACCGAACTTCTGGAGTGGTGTAATCGAAATGGAAAGGCTTATTGGGAGTATGTGGAAGAAATAGAGGATAGTGATATAAATAATTATCTTGCAGATGTATGGGAGAGCATGCAGGCCTCCATTGAAAGGGGTCTTGACCGCGAAGGCGTTTTGCCGGGGCCACTTCATCTGCGTCGTAAAGCGGCGTCTTATTTTATTAGAGCCGAAGGCTATAAGGATGTGCTTCGTACTCGTGGGCTTATATTCGCGTATGCCTTGGCCGTGAGTGAAGAGAATGCTTCGGGCGGCACGATAGTTACCGCGCCTACCTGTGGTTCTTGCGGGGTGCTGCCAAGCGTTTTGTATCACCTAAAAAAGGTGTATGACTTTAGTGATAATCGAATTATACGATCTCTTGCCACGGCTGCCCTTGTGGGAAATGTTGTTAAGACCAATGCTTCCATCTCCGGGGCTGAGGTGGGATGCCAAGGCGAGGTGGGAGTGGCTTGTGCAATGACGGCTGCTGCTGCCAATCAGTTAATGGGTGGAACACCCGCACAGATAGAATATGCTGCGGAAATGGGTCTCGAGCACCATCTCGGGATGACTTGTGATCCTGTGTGTGGACTAGTTCAAATTCCGTGTATAGAGCGAAATGCCTATGCTGCTGCTCGTGCCCTTGATGCCAATATCTATGCATCCTATACGGATGGTTTACATAGAGTGTCATTTGATCAGGTAGTCAGCGTGATGAAGCAGACAGGAAAAGATCTGCCGTCCCTTTATAAGGAGACGGCAGAAGGTGGACTTTCAAAAATATGGAAGTAAATATTATTCGGCTTCTTTTATAGTAAATACCATAGTGTTCAGGTACTTGACATCTGTCCCTGTAACTCCGATGGCATAACCTGTGACGGTGATTTTCTTGTTCTCGAAGTCCTTAACTTTTAGATCATTGTTAGGATATGCTATGAATCCTAAGACATCAGTTCCTTCGATGGCGATGTTATGATGCCATTGATAATATTGATCGCGGCTTGCAGTCATATCTCCGGTATATGTGATGAATTTTATACAAGGAGCCTGGACATAGGCATCGAAATCTGCCGCTTTGAACTCTACAGGCTCGGGATCAGTGACTGTGGCAGTTCCAGTTTTTGTTACGACTGAACTTTCCCCGAACTGTTTCATACCGCCATAGGTAGTGGTAACGCCTTCAAGAGTGATGACATCTCCTTTTGATAGGCCATGCTTTTTCTTGAATGTGAGGATAATACCGGTGTCGTCCTTTACAAGGAATCCCTTATAGTGTGTCCCGATAACTGTGCCTTGTATTTTGTATGTTTCTTGTAGAGGAGAGTTTAGCACTTCTTCTATGGTGCTGAGTTTAACTTCTTCTTCCTTACCGAACTCTATCAGTTCACCACCTTCGCCTTCGGTAAGAAGAACATCGTCAAGTCTGTTTACACTGCTTATCTTGGCTACGAACTTGATGTATAGATGGTTGGTCCCTTCCGGTAGAGTGAAGTTCGCAGTAGCAAGCCTCCAATTGCCTGCTACATCCTCTACTCCTGAGAAATCGTAGTCGAGAGCTTGTGACCAAGTCTGACCATCCGCAGAGAGTCTGACTTCGAAGTCAGGACGGATGAATGTGTTGGTGCCACCCTGAGAGTAGCGCTGTGCTCCGAATTGTAATTTAAGATTTCGTGAACTAACAGCTATATTCTCGATAGTGAAGTAGTTAGGTGCTGTGCTAAAGAATATGTTGTTCTTTCCTGAACCATCGTACTCTGAAAGATATCCTTTAGATGATTGGTTCGTGCGTGCAGACATACTTTTGAAAGAATAAGTTACATCACTGACGCCACTTCCTTTTTCATTTTTCCAGCCATCGAATTGGTCAAGATAAGGCCATGAACCGCCATCGCCGTATGTCTGGGTGGCAAGGTCTTTATCGAAGGTGTTATAGTATATGGCCCCTTGAGGAACTTCTTCTTCATAGACTCCGTGATCTTCCACTACGACGGGAATAGTGTAGAAGTATGATTTGTAAGCGCCGAAGGCCCAGCCGGTTATGGTTACATTGTGCCCGGCATAGGCTTTTTTGAACTCATCGCTCATATAATCAAGGCTTCCGGTATAGGAAGTCTTTTCAAGCTCTACGTTTGTGTAATTGCCTGAAAGCAGGATGGTTCCGGTATAACTTACATATTCTATTTTAGGGTCTTTCATATAGCTATCTATGTCTTCTACAGAAAGAGTGCGACTTTGAGGATATGTAACTTCTTTTTCACCAGTCTTTTCAAGAGTACATCCGGAACCGAACTGAAGAAGTCCGTTTCTAGTAGCTGTAGATCCACTTACGGTCACCACATCACCGGCTTTGAGTCCGTGAGCTTCACCATAAAAGGCGTAGATGTGCTCGCCATCTTGTTCCAAAAGTACACCATTGGTATTTGCCCCGACTACTAAGGCTCCTTTAATCTCAAAGCTTGAACCTACCTCTGAGGAAAGCACGTCTTTGATAGTAGGTCCTTGCTCCGACGGCGTGTCAGGAGTGTCTGGTTTTTCGGGGGTGGCGTTTTTCTCGTTACACGAAACGAGTAGTAGGCAGAAGGTTGCTGCCCAAGTCAAGAATTTAAAAGTTTTTCTCATGTTTTTAAGATAAAAGTAAACTACTAACCGCGCGCAAAGGTAAGAAAATCTTTTTATCTTTATGGTGTCATTCAAGAGGAATTTTTCGATGAAAAAACAGCAAATTATCACAGTAGGACGGGATTTTGATACTATTTATTTAGGTATAAAAGAGTTTGCTCCGCAGGAAATACATCTTCTCGTAACGAAGGAGAGCAGGCCACTTTGCGCTCCGTTGATTTCGCTGGTAGGAGAAAAGTTGGAAATAAGGGAGTACTTGGTCGGACCTTATGATGTGGAAGGCATTTCGAGGGTGTGCGATAAGATATTGGCCGAAAATGAAGGAGATGAATTTGTCTTTAATCTTTCAGAAGGCACGAAGATTATGGCTTTATCTGCAGGAAAGGTAGCAAGAGAGCACGGATGTAGAGCCATTTATATTACGCAGGATGGATATTGGATAGACACTATAGACTATGTTCGCAAACCGCTTAAAAGTTCCATAAGTAATGAGGATTACTTGAGGCTTTATGGAGGTAGTGTGCGAGAGTTTGAAGATGTATCGTCGCTAAAAAGTCTCGATGTGAATGCTGCATATTATGTTAAGAAGTTCATAGAAAGATATTATGACATATACCGAATGGCAAAATCATGGTTCCGACGACTCGAACTTCCCAAGATTGGAGATTATTATTTCAAGGGACGACTACCTAATGGGTGTGAAATTGAAACGCAAGGCGGAACTTTGAGTATCTATCGCGGGTTCGAGGTATTTTTTGACTCTGCGTGCCGAAGGTGTTGTGAGTTAATGTTTCTGGGTAGATGGTGGGAAGTTGTGGTGGCGGATGTAGTAGCAGATTGGCATAGAGAACAGGATAAGAAAGGGGCGATATGGCACGATGTCATTTTTAATGAACAGAGTGGCAATGCAGTTAAAAACGAGGTGGATCTGCTGGTAAATGACAGGCAGCGTCTTCTACTCATAGAATGTAAGTCAGGAGAAGTGTTATCTTCCGATGTGTTTAAAATAGATAGCGTCAGGCGCACTTACGCTGGTAATAACTCTAAGGCATTGCTAGTAAGCTATCTTCCTTTACCATTATCGATAAAGGAAAAGTGTAGAGACTTAGGCATCTATTATTTCGCTCCCGAATATATGTCAGAACGCTCTAAGCATATAGAAAAACTGCCTCAATGGCTGGATAATATCGTGAAGATGCACGAATTATAGCATTGTCACAAATTAATATGCCCTCAATGTCATTATATCATAAGGTACCCTGCACCATTTTAGAAAATCTTTCTGAAATGGCTGAAAAGGACTATGAAACAGCTTTAAACGGCCGTGGGTTTAGATGCTTCGTGACGCTTTATGGCAGCTTTTACTAGTGCTGTAAAGATAGGAGAAGGCTTTTCTGGCGTACTTTTATACTCTGGGTGAAATTGGACTCCGATAAAGAAAGGATGGGTCGGTAACTCGACTATCTCAACCAGGCCTGTCTGTGGATTGTATCCACTGGCGATTAGTCCAGCCTTTTCGAATTCGCTGAGGTAATCGGAATTGAATTCGTAGCGGTGGCGATGCCTTTCGGAAATAATATCGCTTCCGTATATTTTATGGGCCAATGAATCCTTTTTCAACTCGCAGTCATACGCGCCAAGTCTCATGGTTCCTCCTTTTATTGTGGTGGATTTTTGATCTTCCATTAGATTAATTACCGGGTGGGTTGTGTCCGGACGCACTTCGGTGGAAGCGGCATCTTGGTAGCCGAGCACATCTCTAGCGTATTCTACTACAGCCATCTGCATACCAAGGCATATCCCCAAGAAAGGAATCCCATTTTCTCTGGCATATTTTATGGCGGCAATTTTTCCTTCCAGTCCTCTTTCTCCAAATCCTGGGGCGACAAGTAGCCCGTCCATATTTTTCAGCAATTTTTCGGCGTTCTCATCTGATATGTGTTCACTTTGAATTGTGTGAACTTTTACTTTACATTCGGCGGATGCACCTGCGTGAATAAATGATTCTTGGATGGATTTGTAGGCGTCTTGAAGTTCGGTATATTTACCTACGAGCGCTATGTTTACTTCATATTTGGGGTGCTTTAGCCTTTTTAAAAAAGCATTCCATTTCGTGAGGTCTGGCTCTGGCGCGTTTATGTGTAGGTGATTAAGAACCATATCATCCAACCCTTCTTCATGCATGTTTAGCGGTACTTGATAGATGGACCAAGCATCTATTGACTGGACTACATGTCCCGGCTTGACATTACAAAACAGAGCCACTTTTCTTCTAATTTCCGGAGTGAGAGGGTGTTCTGTTCGGCAGACAATAATATCCGGTTGTACGCCTGACTGTTGAAGCATCTGTACAGAGTGTTGTGTAGGCTTTGTCTTTAGCTCTTTTGCTGCATTTAGGTATGGGACTAGAGTAAGATGAATGGAAACACAATCTTCTTCGGGAAGTTCCCATTGTAACTGTCTTACAGCTTCGACAAATGGTTGAGACTCCATATCACCTACAGTTCCGCCAATCTCGGTAATAACGACATCGTATTGACCGGTGCGTCCCAGAAGCATCATTCTTCTTTTGATTTCATCCGTTATGTGTGGAACTATCTGTACAGTCTTGCCAAGGTAGGCTCCTTCGCGTTCTTTTGTGATGACGGTGTTGTAAATCTTACCGGTGGTTACATTGTTGGCCTTCGAGGTATTAACACCCAGAAACCTTTCATAGTGGCCCAAGTCAAGGTCTGTTTCTGCCCCATCTTCAGTTACATAGCACTCTCCATGCTCGTATGGGTTAAGGGTGCCGGGGTCTATGTTTATGTAAGGGTCGAATTTTTGGATGGTGACTCTAAGACCTCTCGATTGAAGTAATTTAGCAAGTGATGCAGCGATTATGCCTTTTCCAAGTGACGAAGCCACTCCGCCGGTTACAAAGATGTATTTCGTATTCATTTTCGTTAATGTAAATCCGGGCTGCAAAGATAGAAAATTATTATATTTGCACTTCTAAAATGTTTTAAAAAATGAGAAAATTTTTCTATTTGTGCGTTTGTGTCGCAGCTTTGTTACTTACCAGTGGATGCGGTAAGGAGAACGGTAAAAATGATGAAAAAGGTGGCCTTACCAAGATGTCTTGGGCTGAGTTAGTGAAGGAGCATTCTTTCCTTGAGGGATTCCCTGTATTCGATGGCGAGGTGGAAAATTACTTGTATAAAGACTTGGGCGGTGGACTTTTAACCGTTACTTTCTTTGATTATGGCTGTGAAGAGTCAGTAGCTACATCGTACTATGCTAAATTCGATGCCGATGGGTATAAAAAGAGTGAAGGTTCTAACATATACAGAAAGACTAAAGATGGGTATGATTACACCTTCACGGGCAGTTATGCTAATGAAAACTTTGCTTTGAGTTTTTCAGTAGAGCCTCGATAGTGTTTTATAAGCCTTGGCTATGAAGACGATAAGAGTTGTAGCTGCGATAATAGTATGCGAAGGAAAAGTCTTTGCCACTCAAAGGGGCTATGGCGAGTTTAAAGATTGGTGGGAGTTTCCGGGTGGAAAGATAGAGGAAGGGGAAAGTGCCGAGTTGGCCCTAAAAAGAGAGATCCTTGAAGAACTGGATATGCAGGTGCATGTAGGGGAGCTTGTGGATACTATAGAGTGGGACTACCCGTCGTTTCACCTGTCGATGGATTGTTTTTTATGCACATTGGCAGGGGATATGCCACATCTTTTGGAGCATGAGGCGGCGCGTTGGCTCAGCCCGGGCCAATTATATAGCGTTCAGTGGCTTCCTGCGGATCGTCTGCTGCTCCCTAAAATTGAGAAAATTTTAGAGCTGCGATGAAAATCACTTTGGATTACGCCCTTAGTCAATTTGATTATTTTAATCGGTTGTGTTTTGATAGCTCGCTTCCGCGTATTCCCATAGTACTTTCGAGAGCTTCTTCATATCTTGGGAAAATGTACTATAAAATAGATCGGAGGCCATTGGGAGGTACGAGAAATCGTGATTTTTCGATTAGGCTTAGTTCGGTAATTGATTTGACGGAAATGCAGTGGCAGGATGTGATCATTCACGAGATGATCCATTATTACATTGCCTTTAATCATATTAAAGACACTTCGTCCCATGGTACGCAGTTCAAGCGTATTATGGGACATATTAATGGACTTTATGGTCGTAACATAGAGGTGAGCCATAAATTTTCCCATATATCTGATTCTGAAAAAATCAGTGTGGTTAGAACTCATTTTGTATGCGTTTCTACATTTTTAAATGGAGAAAAAGGGGTGACAGTGTGTTCTGCCGCTATGCAGGCAGAAATAGATGCCGGCCTGCCAGAATGTTATTCGCTTCGTGAGCACAGATGGTATATTTCGTTCGATATATATTTTAATCGATTTCCACATTCAAGACTTCCACGGATTTACAGTGCCGATGAAAAGGAACTGGAAGAACATCTGAAAGATTGTATAGAATTGTGGTGATGATAGTTTAATGTAGCTGAGAAATCGCAATAGTTGTTATTTGTACAGAAAAACGAATATTTATCGTTTTTCTGTACAAATTTTGACTATATTTGTAGGAAATTACTATTAAAGGCAAATAGGTATGGTACCTTTTGACATCAGTGTCTTGCAGTCAGTCTATCCTGGTTGCAAGCAGATTACAGATAAGGCCAGAAGGCTTGTGGCGGAAGGGCGTATCATCAGGTTAAAAAAAGATTTGTACGTGGCTTGTGCGGAGAATTATCTCGTGAATTGGTGGCCAACCATTTATATGGCCCATCTTATGTTTCGATGAGCTGGGCTCTAAGCTTGTATGGGCTGATTCCGGAGCGCGTGAACCTCATACAATCAATAACGACAAAGCATTCCCGCGACTTCAGCAACGCTTTAGGAACCTTTCATTATCAGCACTGTGCGGCTGACTATTTCCCGATAGGAATAACTATAAAGGGGGAGTCGGACTGTCGTTATCTAATAGCGTCTCCAGAAAAAGCACTATGTGATTATATTTGCTTCAACAAGGTGACATTACGCTTTATGAAGGATGTGCGGCTCTTTCTTGAGGAAGATATTCGATTTGACACCGATATGATTCAGGACCTTGACCTGCGGATTGTCGAACAATGCTCGGCGCTAGGACGTAAATCCGGTTCCTTAGCTGCACTTTTGAACTATTTGAAAACTCAGAAAAAATAGGAATGCATATATGAGTGAAATTTTTGATTCTATGCTTTCTGCATATCCGCTACGTACATCTGACGATAGGCGGAATGCTGTTCATGAAGTTATGCAACAGGTGATCCTCGCCGGTCTGTATCGTGGCGGCTTTTTTAAGGAGGCTGCATTTTATGGCGGTACTTGCCTAAGGATATTCCATGGACTGAAAAGATTTTCGGAGGATATGGATTTCTCTCTTCTAAAGAAAGATCCGGAATTCAGCATGGAGAAGTATTTCCCTGCCATAATAGAGGAATGCAGAAGTCTGGGTCGTGAGGTTAGCATAACGAAAAAGGATAAGAGAAACTTCGGGCAAGTCGAATCGGCATTCCTAAAGGATAATACCGATGTGTACAATATATCATTCCAGACAGAGCAATCTCTTAAAATCAAGATTGAGGTGGATACATTGCCTCCTCTAGACTTCCTGACAGAGCAGAGACTGCTGATGACTCCTTTTTCGTTCATGGCCAGATGCTTCACTCTTCCGAATCTTTATGCCGGAAAGATGCATGCACTTACTTTCAGGCAATGGAAAAATCGAGTTAAAGGACGTGACTGGTATGATTTCGAATGGTATGTTAGGAACCGCGTTCCACTGAACCTCGGGCATCTTCAAACTCGGGCTAAGGAACTTAATGGTATAGATCTTACTAAAGAATCATTCATGGAGATGCTTAAAAATCGCATTTCTACAGTAGATATATCTGCTGTTAAACAGGATGTTCTTCCATATATTGTCGATAAAAGGGAATTGGAAATTTGGTCAAATGATTATTTTCTTCAGTTGGCTGATATGATAAGGTATGAGGAAGTCCATAATAAAGATAGGTCATAAAGGATGTTCTTCTCGATGAAAAGGAACTGGAAGAACATCTGAAAGATTGTATAGAATTGTGGTGATGATAGTTGTTTTGATACTTGTCGGTCTTTTTGCCGGTTTTTTATCTGGATCCGTAGGCTTTGGTGGCGGAATGGTTATGCTTCCTGTCATTACTTTTTTCTATGGCGTGGAGGTGGCTGTGCCGGTTAGCACTATCGCCCAGTTATTGAGTAATTTATCACGCGTAGTTATGGGCTGGAAGCATATCGATTGGAAGGCCGCTTTGAGATTTCTTGTCTTGGCAGTTCCTTTTACTATATTGGGCTCATTCGGATTTGCCAAGGCCCCACATGCTCCGATGACTATAGTGCTATGCTGCTTTTTGATAGTTTTCTCTATAATGAAACTTCGAGGGAAAATGCGTCTGCCGAACACAAGGGCTACTATGATTATAGGAGGAGGAGTGACTGGCTTTATAAACGGACTTTTAGGAATTTCCGGGCCAATTAGCAGTGCCGTTTTTATGACCTTGGATTTGGCCCCTGTCTGTTATATAGCATCTGAGGCTACAACGGCTGCGGTAATGCATATCGTGAAGGCCGTGGTTTATGGAAAGTTGAATCTATTGGATGGTAATATATTTCTAAGTGGCGTTTTAATAGGGTGCGCTATGATGGTGGGTAATTTCATAGCTATGCGTTGCATTCGTAATGTGGATAAAAACTTCTACAGGAAGGTAGTGGCCATCATCATGATAGTAGTTTCTTTATGTCTTATCATTATGCAGCTGCGTTAGTATATCGTGTATTTACGGCATCGTTTTTGTGAGTTATTGATATTGAAATATTTATAACTCATAAAACACTAAGACAATGGAACGCATTTCTAAAATTTTGGTTCTAATGTCTCTCATGACATTGTTCCCCTTGTGTGTGCGTGCAGGTGAAGTGGATAACACTCCCGTTGGTTCTTTAGATCTTTCACGCTATCTTGGCAGTTGGTATGAGATTGCGCGCTTCGATCATTCTTTTGAGCGTGGTATGAGTAGGGTTATGGCCGAGTATCGTTTGCGAAGCGATGGCAAGGTCGATGTAATTAATTCCGGGTGGAAGGATGGAAAGTTCAAGCAGACAAAGGGAAAGGCAAAGCAGCCAGACCCAGATAGAAATCCAGCACTGCTTAAAGTTTCGTTCTTCCTTTTCTTTTATTCTGATTATAGGGTACTTATGCTCACTGATGATTATAGCGTAGCTCTGGTGGGAAGTTCGTCGGATAAGTATCTTTGGATTTTATCTCGTACGCCTAATTTGCCTAAGGCCACACTAAACGCTGTGTTGGATGAGGCAAAGCGCAGGGGATACGACACCTCTAAACTGATATGGGTGGAGCAGAAGTAGTTAGCAGGTAATAAATGGGGCGAAAATGGAAGCTCCGATGACGAGCCTATCGCTATACCCTTTGCGATAGGTTCGTTAATGTGAAGAATTCCGTTATCATTGTGCATTTAATCTTTTGTGACTATCATAGGGAATGCAGAAAAAAGTTCGAGCGCAGAAGCAGTTTCGGCTATGAGTTTATTCTTGACAAAGTTCTTTGATTTTGCGTCATTTAGTACTTCACCAAGCCCTTGCATCAGGAGTTTGGGACTAGATTCTTTTACATGTTCGGCACACAATGCAGAATATTCGCTCACGCTTTTGCCAGTCCTTAATCGAACAATTTCTTCGTTAATTTCTGTGTGATTCTGCAAGAAGAACCACACATCATAAATATCACGTGGAGAGAGGCGTTCTCCCATTGCGCAAAGTTTATGGGCAAACATATCGGGCATCGTCATCACCCTAATAAATGTTCCTGCTAATGAAAGCATCTCATAATGATCGGGATACTGACGGGTAGATATTTCAACTTTCAGCATTCTCTCGCCTTTACCATAATTTACGACAAGCACAGGGCCATAAATTTTCTTCGCTTCATCGTCAATTGTACCGAATCGAGTCAATATGGAGCGGACCTTATCGTATACCATATCAAGTTTTTGTGGAACAAGTAAATTAAAATCAAGGTCGGTGGAAAAACGATTGAGATTATGGAAAAACATCATAGATGTCCCTCCTTTGAAAGCAAGCGCGTTGCAGAGTTCTTTGTCCTTGAATATAAGGCTAAGAATTTGAGCCATATAGAGCTTGTGTTTATTTCTATCCATAATCATTTGAAGTTTAGCAGTTCAGCTACGCGTTCATTTAGTATCTTCGACCGGTAGGACTGCAGGAGTTGTTTCACCTTTGTCTTGTTAAGTGGATGAAGATTATCTAAATAACAATTGCCAGCGCTTAAATATATTAAATCAAGGAATGCCCGTTCCGGAGAAGCAATTAAAATATTGTCCTCTCGCTCGATACCTTCCATATTTATCCATATTTCTGGATTGATAATTCTGAACTTATATGTTTTATCATCAATCTCGACGAAACGGTTCAGATAACTCACGCATGTTACCATGTCATCATATTGAAATACTATGCCACTTCGCTGTAGTACATACTCTAGCGAAATGTAGGAAGGCCTAAACAGACTACAGGCCATCTCCTTTTCATCGTAGGTAACTTTAGTATAGATGCCTCGACGGGGATTTCGTATTTTTCCTTTCAGGACGTAGTAATTTAATGATTTAGTCAGTTTTTGGCTATCCTCGCACTCTGTCAGCATTCTCAATGATTGAACATTAAATACAGTCCTGGGATTGCTTAAAATTACTTCAAGTATATTTCTCCGCAAACTCATATTACAATATTTTAGTATTATCAGTTTGCAAAAATAGTGATTTAATCTTATCTGACAAAATACTTTTCTAGCAACTTATGCATGCCAGACATTTTATCTCGTACGCCTAATTTGTCTAAGGACACACTAAACGCTGTGTTGGATGAGGCAAAGCGCAGGGGATCGACACCTCTAAACTGATATGGGTGGAGCAGAAGTAGTTAGCAGGTAATAAATGGGGCGAAAATGGAAGCTCCGATGACAGTAAGAATACCACTGACTACTATTGAAAGACTGCTCATCGCACCTTCTATCGCTCCCATCTCCATGGCTTTTGCCGTGCCTACTGCATGAGAGGACGAGCCTATCGCTATACCCTTTGCGATAGGTTCGTTAATGTGAAGAATGCTAAGGAACTTTTCAGCGAATATATTTCCCAAGACTCCGGTAATGATTATGGACACAACCGTTACGGGAACATAGCCGCCGAGTTCTTCGCTAACTCCCAGGCCAATGGCAGTAGTGATTGATTTGGGCAGAAAAGTCACGTAAGCCGTGTGGTCCAAATGGAATAGCAGGGCCAATAGTAATATACAGACAAGACTCGAAAGTACACCTGCGCTTATGCCGGCAATAACTGCTTTCCAATTTTTCTTGAGAAGTTCAACTTGTTGATACAATGGCACTGCAAGACAGATTGTGGCAGGTGTAAGCAGATAGTTGATAATCTCTGCTCCCTTTGTATAACTTTGATAACTTACTTTAAAAAGTGAAAGCACAGCAATCACTAAAATAATGGACACTAACAGAGGGTTCGCAAGTGAGCATCTGGTCTTTTTCTTCAGCCAAATGCCAAACATATAGGAGGAGAGGCTTATGAAAACTCCGAAAAATACTGATGATTCTAATAGCTGTGACATAGTCTATGATTCCGTTTCGCCGGAGTGCTTTTTTTCTTTACGTATAACTAATTGGGTAATGGCGCCGGAAACTCCCATTACGACAAAGGTACTTACGATGGTAATGAGTGCATAGACTCCAATCGAGGATTTTACTGCACCCCATGACTCCATAAGTCCTACAGCCGCAGGGATGAACAATATTGGCATGGCTGTGATTAGAAATGAACTTACTTCACGTATTTGGCTAACTTTTAGTAATTTGAATTCGAGGGCTATGAATAATAAGACAATTCCGTATATGCTTGCAGGAATCGGAAGTGGAATTATCCAGTGCAGTAGTTCACCTAAAAATGCGAATGCTGCTATGATTAAAAACTGTATGATGTATTTCATGTTTTTTAGAAGAGGGCGTGTACCGGAGTACACGACTGATGAGAAAATGACTATAGACCAAAAAGTTACACAAAGATCATCAAGTTATTTTTTAAGAAACTTAGTAATTAGGTAGAGAATGCCTTAATTCTAATGCTTCTGCGTAAGTCTGTATTAGTTCCGCAGTTTTCGTGGCACCTAATCGACAGACATCGAGGCAGATGTCATAATCTGGAGCGTTTCCCCATCTAAGCCCGGTGTAAAACTTATGGTAGGCGACTCTCTGGTCGTCGGTGTTATGCACAAATTCTTCGGCATCGGAACGTGATAGTCCCTCTAAGGCCATTATATGCGCTATTCTTAATTCTGCTTTTCCGTGCAGAAAGACAGAAACAAGATCATCTCTGTCTTTGAAAATGAAGTTACCGCATCTTCCTATAAGAACGCAGTCGCCTTCTCCTACTATGCTTTTAAATGCTTTGCAGAACTTATTCTGGATATCTTCCAATTCGACGGAAAGAGTAATCGATGACATCAACTCATCGACAGGTCGTTCCTCAAAGAAGTCTTCCATACTGGAGAGCATGCCCTTTTCGCGTGCGGCCTTCATTAATGATTTTCTTGTGTAAAGAGGTATGCCATAGTGCTTTGAAAGAATTTCTCCTACTTCGAGCGCACCGCATCCGCATTGTCTTGCTATTGTGATAATCATGATTGGATTGGTTGTTATATTTGAACAGGTTTATTTGTAATAATAAAATACTCTTTCTCATTTTGTCTGAGGAGAAGCCGTTTTCTCGGACAAATGGTCCAATTTACTTATTTTGTCCTATAATATGGCCTTTTCTCGGACAAAAGGTTCAACATCGTTATTTTGTCCATGGAGAAGCCGTTTTTTCGGATAAAATGGGCGTTATAGTTTTTCTGTCTCGCGATACTTTCACCCTGAAAGAATAGTTCCTTAATCATACAATTCAAATGTTTCGGAACGCAAATATAATGCGTTTAGATATATTTCCAATTTCCTTTTTGAAAAGGAATCAGGCGTATACATTCAATCGTGATAAGGTAAATACAAAAGTAGGGATTTCGATTCTTGCTTTTGTGCCTTATTAGGAATAAATGGGATGTGTGGTAAATAAAAAAACAGGCAATTGACTTTATTTGTTAAAAAATTATTGTACATTTGTTGTCGATCAGCTAGCCCGATGTCCATAAATTATTGATATTTTGGCGGTAAATGGGTGGGTTGGGTAGACATAACAAGACGTTACTTGACGTTTATCTTCTGTCATCAAACTTGGCAATTTGATATGATTCAATCAGAAGAAACGGCAACGGGAGCGTCCACATTGTGATGACGATTCAGTCGCCACGCTTTGTTGCGTGTTCATTACTGTATATCATCCCTGACGTGGGCTAGCTGCGTTGCTCGTTCTGATTGAATGGCAGCCAAGGCCTGATGACGGGATGAGCAAAAGTATGACTCCCACGTCTTTTTGTATCCGTTCGGATAAGGGTTGTCGCCGGACACTGAAACTGATGACACCAGATGAGGCGATTCTTGGCTTTTCTTACCTTAAGCTTGCTGAGCATTTCTGTTTTTGCCCAGCGATACAATAAGTATGAATCTTCGTATTATTACAAACAAGCGATGGAGTATCCTAGAAAAGAAGAAGATTCATCTGCCTTGGAAGCATTGCAAAAAGAAATCTCGGATCATAAAGACAATGGGTATGCATATCTTTTCGTTGCAGCCATCTACCTAAGGAACGAGGCGTATGGTGACGCTCTTGTGTCAGCGGATAATGCCATTAAATATATTCCTAAAAAGGATAAGGAATACAAGGCTTTTGCATACTACAAAAGGGCAGGTGTGTATAGAGCGCTGGAAGATACCCAAAAGGCGTTGGCAGATTATTCCACCGCCATTTCCATATATCCGGAGAATGATGAGTTCTACTTAGACAGGGCTCAGATTTTATATGAGGAAGGTCTGTATGATCAGGCGGACAAGGACTATGTTGCCATTAAGGCTTTGGATGAGCACAATGCTATGGCATATATGGGGATGGGTAGGAACAAGGTTGCGCGAGGAGAATATCGCCAGGCGATAGATGACTTTGATTATGTCATTGCCCTGTATCCTGACTACTCATCGGGATATTCATTCCGTGCGGAGTCGAAGATGAGGGTTCAAGAATATTCCGATGCGGCAAGCGATATCGTGAAGGCACTGAGCATAAACAGAGATGACAAGTCTTTTTATCTGATGAACTGTCTTGCGGACTCGTCTTTCACACATATCTGTACGAAATTGAAATCGTATGCTGTCACAGAACCCAACAGTGAGTATTGGCCGTATTGCCTAGGGATGATATATGAATCAACAAGGAAATATGAGGAGGCTATCGACTATTATAAGAAATCCGCCAAGCTGGACGGCGACGATGTGGTATATGCCAGAATTTCCAACTGCTATGAGGAACTTGGAAACTGGGAGTCGGCGATGGAATATATTGAAAAGGCGATAGAGATAGATCCAAAGTATTTCGTTTACCCACTTTCCAAGGCTGATTTATATTACAAATCTGGAGACATTAAGTCCGGGGTTGCTGTTTTGGACGGTTTTATTGAATTCCATCCAGATTATTATTACGGATATTACCGTCGCGGATGGTTCAAGGATAATATTAACGATATTGACGGAGCTATCGCAGATTACACAACGAGTATTGAACTTAATCCGGACTATTCATACGCTTATATGTCGAGAGGCAAGATGCATTTGTTGAAAGGAGAGGATGAACTGGCGCGTAAGGATTTTGAAGAGACGGTAAAGAGGGACACTGTGCCGGAAAAAGGGAACGCTGCGGAATATGCGTTGTTTTATCTGGGGCGGATTGATGAGGCAAAGGCTTGGATGCAGAAGATCATTGATGCTGATAAGGATGACAGCGGAGTGTATTATGATGCGGCTTGCCTATATTCTCTGATGGGAGATGTCGATTCTTCTATTGCATATCTGGAAACCAGCCTTGACAAGGGATATAAGGGACTCCATCATATTCAAACCGATAACGATTTGGATAATATCAGAAATGATTCCAGATATAAGGAATTGATAAGCAGGCATTCAGATGTGAAAGAATCAAGTGTGGCGGGTTCCGCCAAAGTGTCATACATTGAGAAAGTATCTGAGGCTCCATTCACTCGTTCAGGTGGGGTGACCAAGGTAAAATGTGAGATCAATGGACTGCCTCTTCATTTTGTGTTTGACACCGGGGCGGCCGAAGTGACGATTTCACGCATTGAGGCGACATTTATGTTCAAGAACGATTATCTCACGGCTGCGGATGTGGTCGGCAAGTCCAGATATATGGATGCTAATGGCGACATCTCGATAGGGACCATGATCAATCTAAGAAAAGTGACATTCGCAGGATTTGAGTTGGAGAATGTCAGAGCATCGGTGGTGGATAGCGGCAATGCACCGCTTCTCCTCGGACAAAGTGTTTTGAGTCGACTCGGCAAAGTGGAGATTGATTATGAGAAGGGTGTGCTGAGGATTATCGTGAAAGAAAGGGTAAACAACTAAAATATAAATTATTATGATTAATCTTGAAAAAGGTCAGCGTATAAGCATGGATAGCAGCTTGACGCTTGTGGGCGTGGGTCTTGGTTGGGATCCAAGTGAAACGCCTGGTGTTGATTTCGATCTTGACGCTTCGGCATTTATGCTTGGGGCAAATGGAAAGACTCCTCGTGATGAGTTTTTCGTTTTCTATAACAATCAAGTATCGCCAGACAATGCTGTGGCATCTTCCGGCGATGATCTTACGGGAGGCAACAGTGATGGTGGTGATGATGAGACTCTTACGGTAGACTTGGGAAAAGTTGACTCTAGCATTCAAAGTATAGTGTTCACAGCAACCATTCATAAAGCTGTCGAGAGACGTCAGAATTTCGGTCAAGTCAGGAATTCTTATATCAGGATATATAATGCCGTTACAAATACCGATATCGCACGATACGATCTCGATGAGGACTTTTCAATAGAAACAGCGGTAGAGTTCGGCAGACTCTACAAAAGAAACGGAGAGTGGAAATTCGAGGCAATGGGATTAGGATCTCGCGATGGCCTTCAGGGTCTTGTGAACAAATACTGCTATTAATCACATCATTGTCATTCATAGATTATGGCAATCATACTTGAAAAAGGTGGTGATAGCCACCGCATCAACCTCGAAAAGAGCGGAACCTTCTCCGAAGAAATCAAGATAAACCTCAACTGGAGCAAGGGTGGATTCTTCTCGAGATTCTTAAATGGAGATGTTGATTTGGATTTAGGATGCTTCTATGAGCTCAACAATGGCAAAAAGAAGTTGATTGACGGACTTCAATTTTCTCACGGAAGAGGTGGTTCCCGTAATATTCAAAGTAATCAAGGATGCTACACTATGGAACCATATATATGGCATATGGGGGACGATCGCGGTGGAGGAGCGTCTTCTGGAGAGAACATCTTAGTTAATCCGGCAGGTGTTCCGTTCATCAAGAAGATGATTGTTTATACTTTCATATTTGATGGTGCGGCAAAATGGTCCGAGACAAATGCTGTTGTGAGAGTTTCTGTACCAGGAAATGAAGATGTCGTGGTGGAAATGGGTACTCAATACAGCAACAAGCGATTTTGCGCTATCGCAGAGTTGGATTTTGATAAGGACTCCATTAACGTGAAGAAACTCGTGACATTCCACGATGGGCACTCAGACTGCGACAAGGTATATGGATGGGGATTTAAATATAAACCAGGAACTAAAGACTAATAATTATGGCAATTCAATTAGAAAAAGGACAGCGCATCAATCTCGAAAAGGAGTCTGGTGCAAAGCTTACGAACTTTTGTGTAGGATGTAACTGGGGAGCAATTATTCAGAAAACTTTTTTCGGACTGTCCCAAAAAGTGGTGGATGTTGACTTGGATCTCAGCTGCTTGATGTTTGATGCGGAGGGTAAACCTATTGATCATATCTGGTCGCCTTTGTATAGATTCGGCAATTCGAACACAGGCTTGCCAACCGGAAAACTCGATTCCCTTGACAGGGCCTTACATCATACTGGCGATGACCTTACTGGGGATCAAGACGGCGATGATGGGCTAGACAATGAGATTATCACTGTTGATTTGAATCGAGTTAATCCAAATATCAACTCGATTGTTTTCTTCCTCAATATTTATAACAACAACGAATATAGCGGAGATTTCTCAGGAATTCCATATGCGTCTATCAGAATGTTTGAAGGAACTCCGGACAAGGCGCCAAAACAAGTATTCGCCTCATACAATGTTGCTACGAAAACAGAATGCGTAGGTATGCGGGGGCTTGTGATGGGTAAACTATATCGAAGAAATGGTGATTGGAAATTTGCAGCCATTGGAGATGCGTTTCCCGACCCAAGCATTGTGAATACTATTGTTCGTGTTATGAAAGACTACTCAAAATAACAAAATCAAAACATTATGAGAAGATTACCAGTTTATTTGCTTCTTGACACTTCTGGTTCGATGTATGGCGAGCCAATCGAAGCAGTTAAAAATGGCGTACAGATGCTCATCTCCACATTGAGAAGTGACCCCTATGCCCTTGAAACAGCGTATCTAAGCATTATCACTTTCAACAGTACGGCACAGCAAATTACTCCGCTCACAGAGTTGGCTGCTATTCAGCAACCAAATATTGATGCTGGAGGATGTACTGTTTTGGGTGGTGCGTTGGAGCTTTTGGCCCAAAAAGTTGACAGCGAAATCACAAAGACAACTGCTGAAGTTAAAGGAGATTGGAGACCCTTGGTTTTCTTGATGACCGATGGAGAGCCAACCGATAGCATAACCAAGGGACTCGAAGAATTCAAAAAGCGCAAATTCGGAATGGTCGTAGCTTGTGCCGCCGGCCAAGGGGCAAACGTTAACACCCTCAAGCAAATTACGGAGAATGTGGTGCAGCTTGATACGGCAGACAGCGCAACCATCAAAGCGTTCTTCAAGTGGGTATCCGCTTCCATCAGCACCAGCAGCAAGTCTGTAGAGGAGACTTCTGCCGAGGCAACGACAATGAGCGAGTTGCCGCCTCCACCTGCGGAAGTTAATATTGTATTGTAGATTATTGTCTAGTTAGAGCTATCAAAACGACAGCCTAACTAGACATAAAGTTTAAGCGAATCTAGATTTGGCATAAAAGCAGAATGAGACGTTTACCTGTATATATTTTGATTGACACCTCTGGCTCGATGAAAGGAGAGCCTATCGAGTCTGTGAAGGTCGGACTTTCAGATATGATAGCCTCTTTGCGCCTTGACCCATACGCATTAGAGACAGTGTGCATCAGTATAATAACATACGATAAGGATGTAAAACAACTTATTCCTTTGACAGAATTGGAAAATCTGCGGCTTCCTGAAATAGAGTGCCCAGATTCCGGCCCTACTCATACTGGTGCGGCTTTGAATATGTTGTGCGATTGCTATGACAAAGAGGTCAATATGGGCAGCCGAGAACAAAAGGGTGACTGGATGCCATTGTTATTTGTGCTGACTGATGGCAAGCCGTCAGACTTGATGGTTTACGAGGATGCTATTAGTAAAGTTCAACATCATCAGTTTACAAATATCGTGGCTTGTGCGGCTGGGCCGAAAGCGAAGACTGAGCCATTAAAGAAGCTTACAGACAATGTTTTTACCCTTGACACAATGGATAGCAGCACTTTCAAGAAATTCTTCCAGTGGGTGACCATCAATGTGCAGCAAGGTGGACGCACCGTCGGTGTGTCAGAAAAGGCAGAGCTCCCACCACCACCGACAGAAGTTAATGTCGTGTTATAAATACAAATAATTCCAATAAGATGCATAGACATTGTCAAGCAACCAAAACGTCAATATCAATTAGACAATCACACCATAACATTCAATTTAACATAATATGAGAAGATTACCTGTGTACTTCCTCGTTGATGTCTCCGAGTCAATGGTAGGAGACCCTATAAAACAGGTAGAGGATGGAATGAGGCAAATAATTCAAGAACTGAGGACTGACCCTTATGCTCTGGAGACTGTTTTTGTGTCAATAATTGTCTTTGCTAGTAAGGCCAAGACCTTGTCCCCGCTCACCGAGTTGTATAAGTTCTATCCTCCAACATTTCCTATAGGTGGAGGGACATCTCTCGGGGCTGCAATGAATCTCTTGATGGATGAAATGGACAAGAACATAGTAAAGGCGACAGAAGAAGCCAAAGGCGATTGGAAACCTATAGTGTTCCTCTTTACAGATGGCACTCCAACAGATGATCCAACAGTTTCGTTCACTCGATGGAATCAGAAATACAGATGTAAGGCCAATCTTGTCGCAATATCTATTGGCGATAATGTTAATACACAGGTGCTCGGACAAATATCCGATAATGTTATGCGTTTGAATGAAACAGACGATATGTCGTTCAAGGCATTCTTTAAATGGGTTACGGCTTCAATAAAGGCCACCAGTGTATCTGTATCTAATACGGGCGACGATGCATTATCATTGGCTCCAATCGGGGACATAAATCTTGAAAAGGTAGATACGAGAAAACCTTGTGCTGTTGATGAGAACTTTACTGTTTTGCTTGGAAAATGCTCTAATACTAAAAAGCCATATCTAGTGAAGTATGCAAAGAGAATTTCGGATATGGAAGGATTTGAATCATTAGGCTTTAAGGTTTCTGATTTTAAGTTGGTAGGTGCCTATCCTATAGACGAGGAGGCATACAATAGTTTGAGCGATGGCAAATCTAATCTTCGCATTAACACTATGTCACTGCGTGGTGTTCCTACCTGCCCTTGCTGCGGAAATCAACTTGGCGTGGTGGTATGCGAGTGTGGCAATATTATGTGTTTGGATGGGCGAACAACAGCCTGCCCGTGGTGTGGGATGGAGGGATCACTTGGAGAAATAGCTGAAGGAGGTATCGATATAACTAGAGGAAGGGGGTAATTATGGAAATTGACAAGATAATACAAACGATTGTCGGAACAGACGATGAGAAGAAACTAGAGGGATTCCTCAGTTTTTTATCAGGAAAGCTTTGGAATTTATATAGGGATGATATTATGGACAAGGTAAAAGTGGCCGAAAATGAGATTAGTTGGAATCTCAATATACCAAATGCCAAGGAAAATCAAGAGTATATGGAAACTATACCGATACCAGAGGTTAAGTCTTCTTCTGTCCTGCCAGGTCTTGACATCTGCCTTGAAGAAGTTAGTGGTATCGAGAAAGAGAAACACGGATTAACAGTGACCATTTCTCAAGACGGAAAAAGTTTCACAATAGCAGGAATTCCGACACTGGACGCATTCAGGAAAGAAGGGGCTACAGCGGAATCCACCTTTGAGTTGACATTGAAATATGCGCTTAAAGGGGACGATATACCGGAAATGATAGAACTGGAGAAGAAGATACCATTTGTTATCAATCAAGACCCTAGAAAACTCTGGAAGGATTTGCCGGTTGATTGGAATAAGCTTCCAGAGCCGAAATATCAAAAGGAAGACTCGCAATGTGAGTATGTAAAAGTTGAGGCATTGGAAGACGGCACACCCCAAAAAGATATTGTGGCAGCAAGCAAGCGCGGACGCAGTCACGCACAAGAAGCAAAACCTAGAGATGACCATTTCCGAGTTGAGCATATGGACAACGGTTGGTACATTATGGCTGTTGCGGATGGTGCTGGAAGTGCTAAGTTTTCAAGGAAGGGTTCTCTGATTGCCTGTGATGAGTCCGTTGATTATTGCAAGTTGCAGTTAATTAATTGTAAAGCCTTTGAAGACTCTATAGCTAAATATAATAAACAGAAAGTGGACTCCGAAGAAGAAGTTCGTAAAGAGGTCGGCAATTTTATCTACAACATTGTAGGTGCGGCTGCATTCAAGGCTCACAAGGCAATCAATGTTGAGGCCGCTCTCACCAACCAGAATCCGAAACTCTATGCCACTACTCTTCTGTTGACAATATGCAAGAGATTTAGTTTTGGATGGTTTATTGCCTCGTTCTGGGTTGGGGACGGTGCTATCTGTCTCTATAATCGTGATGAACATACCGCCAAGATTCTTGGAGTCCCGGATGAGGGAGAGTATGCAGGCCAGACTCGATTTTTGACAATGCCAGAAATATTCAAGGATGCGACATCACTGTACCAGAGACTTCGCTTCAGTATTGTCAATGACTTCACAGCATTGTTCCTTATGAGCGATGGAGTAAGCGACCCTAAATTCGAGACAGATGCCAATCTGAACAATCCTGCGAAGTGGGATGAATTGTGGGATGATCTTAAGCAAAATGGGGTTGACCTTACGGATGACAATGAAGCCACAAAAGATCAACTACTTGGCTGGCTGGACTTCTGGTCTCCGGGAAATCACGACGACCGCACTATTGCCATTCTTTATGAAGGAGAAAATCTTAATCTTGAGAAGGCGACATCCAAGGAGGGCTCGCAGGAAACAATTATCGTTGAGGACGGAAACGAGACTGAGAAATGTAAAGTCGAGAATGATACCTTGACATTGCCTGATGCTCAGGAAACTATAGAGTTGGATGATGTAGAAATCAAATAGCAAGAAACTATGGCGAATATAGTAAAACTGACAGCTGCTGATGGCAGCACAGTTGAGTTCTATGATGAAATCAAGGCTCAAGGTGGTGTCAAGGATGTCTATTTTTCTACAGACAAAACCTATGTTGTGGCATTCTATCGCAAGCCGATAAATGCCAATGATAAGGCGCGCATTAATGATATCGTGAATATTCACCGTTCAAGAATATTCACTCCCGACAAAACAGGAGATTATTGGCAGCAATTCTTTGCATGGCCAACAAAAATAGTTGAATGGAAAGGACTTACTGGCATCGTCATCCCATTTTACAATAAAAAGTTTTTCTTCAGTGGAATCCCGAGTTCTTGGCCATTCATAAAGAATGGGCAAGAGAAAAACGGCAAATGGTTCTCCTCCGCCAAACTCATAAATAAATTTGTTCCGGCAGACCAAAAAGGGACTTTCCTCGACAGGCTTCATATGTGCCTTAAAATAGCTCGTGCTATGCGCAGACTTCATGCTGCTGGATTGGCTCATTCAGATCTTTCATACAATAATGTGTTAGTGGATCCACTTAGTGGGAATGCTTGCATTATCGACTGCGACGGGTTGGTCGTTCCTCATAAGTTTCCTCCCGAAGTTGTCGGAACACCCGGTTTTATCGCTCCTGAGGTCTTGGCCACTAAAATGTTGAAGGTTGATGATCCTGCCAAGAATCTTCCTAAAATAGAAACAGACCGTCACGCTCTTGCTGTGCTCATCTATACTTTCCTTCTTAATCGTCACCCTTTAGATGGAGGAAAGATCTGGGATGTGAATGATCCACAGAAGGATGACGATATGCGCTATGGCTCTAACGCCATTTTTATCGAGCATCCATCGGACAAAACCAATAGGGTTAAGGCGAATCAGTTAGCCAAGACTGAACTTCCTCAAGGTGACCCATCCAAGATGCCATATACTATATGTGGGCCATATTTGAAAGAACTTTTCGACAAGGCGTTTATTGATGGATTGCATAATCCGGCTGTCAGGCCATCTGCGTTACAATGGGAAGAAGCCCTTGTCAAAACCTGTGATCTGGTACAGCCGTGTCAGAATCCAAACTGCGAAGCTCATTGGTATGTTTTCGATAATACAAAGGCACCACGCTGTCCATTCTGCGGTACTGAATATAAAGGCCAGCTTCCGATTCTTAATTTCTATTATGCTCCATCGCATGGGAAATACATATCCGAGCATTATCGGCTTATGGTCTATGATAAGCAAACGCTCTATCGATGGCACTCAAATAATCTAATACCAGCTAACGAGAAAACGAGTGATGAAGATAGGAAGCCTGTAGGTGATTTTCATTTTTACAATGGACAATGGATTTTGATCAATCGCCGTCTGCCAGACATGTATGATGTAACCGAAAAAAAGGCAATTCCGATAGGCCAATATGTAGCATTGACTGACGGACGCCAGATCCTTTTGGACAAGAATCAAGGCGGTAGGCTGGTGGTGGTTCAACTCATAAACAACTGATGGGATTACATCTGAGTTATAGATTTAGTTTAAATCACCAAATAAGAAGGAAATACAAACAATAAAAAATATTAATACGATGGAACACAAACATCACTATTCTGGCTTGACGGACGCGGAAGTATTCGAAAGCCGCAAAAAGAATGGAGCCAATATATTGACTCCGCCTGAAGAACAGTCCATTTGGGATAAGATTAAAGACTGCCTACACTTTTGGCTGCTGAAAGTTCTAATAGGTCTCACCTTCGTTTCCTGTGCTGTTATCGTTGGTCTAAATATGGCCAATATAGCAATGCCGGCGGCAGTATGGATCGCACCTGTCATTCTCATTGCCTTATTCCTGCTTACATATGTAGTTGCATTTTTAGGAGGAGATTGGGATGAAGATGAGAAGAAGTTTGATATGGATCCCCTTATCACAATCCTTCTTGCTGCGTTGGCTCTCTCCGGGGCAATATCTTTCTACCAAGGTGTATTTGGTGGAGAACCTGGCATTGAACCATATTTCGAACCTATCGGAATAGCGGTTGCTGTGCTTTTGGCGACTGGCGTAGCGTATATTCTTGAGAGTCAAAATGAGAAAACTTTCAAAAGCCTTAATGAGGTCAATGATGAAACTCTTGTAAAGGTTATCCGCAATGATAATGTATGTCAGGTACAACGAAAAGACATCGTTGTCGGGGATATTGTAATTCTTGAAGCCGGAGAAGAGGTCCCAGCAGATTGCGAATTATTGGAAGCGCTGAATCTCAATATAAATGAATCATCCTTGACAGGAGAACCGCAATGCGCAAAGACGACAAACCCGGCACAATTCGATTCTGATGCGACATATCCGTCAAATCACATAATGAAAGGCTGTACCATTATCGAAGGTTATTGTACAGCGAAAGTGTTTGCCGTTGGTGACTCAACAGCCAGCGGAAAAGTGTTTGAGGCAGCACAAGTAAAAGAAGGCGACGCAACTCCGCTTAGCAAGAAACTTGACGAGCTGGCTGATCTCATCACAAAAGCCAGCTATGCTATTGCCGCGCTTATCGTTGTAGGTCGTTTAATAATCTATTTTGTTCAAGGTGACGCTTCTTTTGCTGACACTACAGGTATTGTCGATTTTATCAAGTATTTGCTTGATACTATCATGATTGCAGTGACACTGATTGTCGTGGCTGTGCCTGAAGGGCTTCCTATGGCGGTTACGCTTAGCCTTGCATTCAGCATGAAGCGCTTGATGAAACAGAATACTCTTCCACGCACTATGCATGCTTGCGAGACAATGGGGGCCACATCTGTTATATGTACTGATAAAACAGGTACACTTACAAAAAATAAAATGGAAGTGTATGAAACTTATTTTCCGTGTCTTTGCAACCAAAAATTGGGGAAAGATGAAGTATCCGGTATAATAGAAGAGGCTTTGTCTGTAAACACAACTGCCAATCTTGACTATGCCAAAGCAACGGACATTAAGTCTATCGGAAATCCTACTGAAGGTGCCCTTCTCTTATGGCTGCACAAAAATGGCATTAATTACCTTCCGATTCGTGAAGATGTAGAAATCGTTGATCGTCTTCCTTTCACGACTGAATTGAAATATATGGCGACTATTGTTGATTCTCGTGTATTCGGGAAACGTGTCGTCTATGTCAAAGGCGCCCCGGAAATCATTATGGGGCTATGTCAAATCAATGCTGATGAGAGGTCTCAATATGATTCTAAACTTGAAGAATATCAAAGCAAAGCTATGCGAACTTTGGGTTTTGCATATTCTGAGCTTTCGGCCGGACAGGATGTTTTTCTGGATGGCAAGCTAAATGTTAATTCGCTCAAGATGTTGGGTGTTGTCGCAATCTCCGATCCAGTGCGGGATGATGTTCCTGCGGCAATTAAGGAGTGCCTTGATGCTGGCATTCAAGTTAAGATTGTCACAGGAGACACCCCGGGTACAGCAAAGGAAATCGGTCGTCAAGTTGGTCTGTGGACTGATAAAGACAACGATGAAAACATCCTTGTTGGCAAAGACATTGAGGAAATGAGTGACAATGAACTTGAACAGCGGCTACCATCAGTAAAAATCATTTCGCGAGCACGCCCTAATGACAAAGAGAGAGTTGTTCGTATTCTAAAGAAACTAGATTATGTCGTGGCTGTTACCGGTGATGGAACAAACGATGCACCGGCACTAAATGCTGCGAATGTCGGACTTTCTATGGGAGACGGCACTGCCGTTGCTAAAGAGGCAAGCGATATGACAATTCTGGATAATTCTTTCAGTACTATAGCAAATGCCGTTATGTGGGGACGCTCTCTGTATAAGAATATCAAGAGATTTATATTGTTCCAGATGACTGTAAATGTCGCAGCTTGCCTTATTGTCCTTGTGGGAGCATTCATCGGAACAGAATCACCATTGACCGTTACACAGATGTTGTGGGTTAATCTTATTATGGATACTTTCGCGGCACTTGCACTGGCTTCTCTTCCTCCGACTCACAGTGTGATGAAAGATAAGCCACGCTCTGTCAACGAACACATATTGAAGGGAATGGGGTCAGGAATAATTGGTGTCGGACTGACGTTCTTCTTTATACTACTTGCAGTTCTGCTATTCTTACAGCATACTGATGTTTATCCTGGAGGACCGCTATTCCCGAAATGGGGAGCATACAATGGGCTTTCATTATATGAAGAAGGTCTGTTTTTCACATTGTTTGTGATGTTACAGTTCTGGAACTTATTTAATGCAAAGGCTTTTATGACAAATGGCTCTGCATTTAAGGGGATCTCTTGGAAAAACACTAAGTGGTTTATTCTCATCGCTCTCATTATTTTCTTTGGTCAGGTTCTTATTGTAGAATTTGGAGGAGAGATGTTCAATGTCGCAAAAGGCGGCCTCTGTTGGACTGACTGGCTATTTATTGTTTGCGGGACATCACTTGTTCTGTGGATTGGAGAGATTGTGAGAGCCGTTAGGAAAAGGTAAAATAAGTGTACAAGATAATGTTACGGAAACCTATCGCAGAGGCTAGGCCCATGTGTATTTTCTAAGACTAAACGTACTCAAAAACTGGCAGACTGCGCATTTTGCGTATTCTGCCAGTTTTGTCATTGTTGAGTATTTTTCACTGCTTGTCTTTCAGTTCATTTTCGATGTCTTCTATGCTTGGGAGAGTCTGCGAAATCTCTTTCGGGTACAGTTTCG
>ERZ808246.327-NODE-327-length-41819-cov-10.665382_pt1 | contig 41819 bp, 29 predicted proteins | sample MGYA00521083_ERZ808246 | MGnify/ENA primary metagenome ERZ808246 (study PRJEB31516, sample SAMN03275577) | gut metagenome | biome: mammalia-associated habitat; material: feces | host: Papio cynocephalus | place: Kenya | collected 2012-07-07 ...
CATGTCGCGATCGGGGCTTTTGTAACAAAATAACGCGATATCGTTCTATCAGCGTCCGCGCATGGCGCGGCGGCTTATGCGCTGCGGGTGCATCGGATCGATACCCTTCGGCACGCTCATGCCGTTTTTCAACTGCAGGGTGCGCAGTCGCTCGTTCAATACGGTCAATTCCGTCTTGGTGAGTACGAAACGGGTCTTCGGATGAATAGCCGCCATCAACTTGTTCTTATGATGGGTCGGCTGATAGCTCTTGAACTTGAGCAAGACCTTGCGCAGATCCTTCAAACGGGTCTGGTTGGCGCCAGTACCGACATAGATACGGTACACCGGGATATCGGAGCCTGCGGTCACGCCCTTAATACGCTGCTCCTGACGGTCCATGGCCCGCTTGACACGGGCGTAATCACCTTCGCCAAGCAGATAGATGCCATTGTAGCCGGTCCCGCGCCAGATGGCGTCCTTGGTCTTCGGATCGACCCACACCGGTTCCTGGGGGAAGTTGAATCCAGCCTTGTTGACATTGCTAAGAACACTGATGGCGGCACCCGGACGGCCTTCGATCTTGGCGTAGCCGACCTTGTCAGCACGGTTGGTAAGCATCATGGTGGCAAACAGCAAGCCCAGCATGATGGCGAGGACCATCGAGGTGATCCAACCAATCACGTGCCACTTGAACACGATGCCGAGCACGATGAATACGACGATCGGAGCCACGAACACGCCACCGACCAGCCACGGGAGAGCCTTATCCTCCGCATGGGTGTACTTGAAGATCTGGATGATCTGTTTGATGGTGCTCTGCTTCTTCTTTTTCTCTTCTTTACCTGCCATCGACTTCCTCACTTGGCTCAACGGTTACACACACTGGACAAGTAGTCTATCAGGAACCATGCCATTATGCGCGCTTCATGCATCAGCGGGTATGCAAGGGTCTGCCGTCGGCCTTGAGCAGGGCCTCGCCAAACGTCTCACTGAAGGTGGGATGTGGGTGAATCAACCGCGCCGCTTCGGCAAGTGGCACCCGGTTACCGACCAACTGCTCGGCCTCCGCAATCAGGTCGCTTGCAATCGGGCTGACGATATGCACGCCGAGCACCACCTGGATATCGGGATCATCGGCATAAGCACCGCTGACAATGGTCATGGAACCACCCGCGCCGCTCATCAGCATGCGGGCGTTGGAAAGCATCGGATATGCGGTTTCCTTGGGCTCAATTACATCCTCACGGGTCTTCGCCTGGTCCATCGTCAAGCCGACGCTTGCCGCTTCCGGGAAGGAGAATACGACCTGCGGCACGGTATCGTCCACCACAGGCCGCGGATTCAGCCCAGCAATCTTCTCGGCAATAGTGATGCCCTGCTGGAACGCACGATGCGCCAACGCATGACCAGCGGTGATATCTCCCAACGCCCATACGCCGTCGAGATTCGTACGTCCGAATTCATCGGTGTCGACGTATCCGTGACCGTCGATCCGCAAACCGCAGGAGCGGAACCAGTCAGCATCGGTGTTCGGCGCGCGTCCGATGGCCGCGAGCACCACTTCGCCATACACTGTTTGTTCCTCTGTCGCATCATTCTGCCGGTAATGCACAGTGGCGCCCAGATTAGCACCGGTTTCCACATGATCAACCAACGTTCGCGTCACCACGTTCACGCCCCTGCGTTTGAGCTCCCTCGTCAGCGTCACCGACGTACGGCGCTCCCATGCCGACAGCACGCGTTCCTTGCGGATCAATAGCGTCACTTCGCAACCGGCCGCATTCCACAGCGACGCGAATTCCAACGCCACCGCGCCCGCGCCGATAATCACGGCGCTCGATGGGAACGTATCCAATTCCAAAGCCTGAGTGGAATCGATCAGAGCGCCCGCGAATGGATTGCCCGGCAACTCACGCGGACGCGATCCGGTCGCCAGCACGACATCGTCGGCGTCAACCAAGAGATCGCCATCAACGGATTCGGAGACACCGGCTTTCACGAATCGCGATACCTGCGACATCCCGGGGACGGGTGTGACGAGCACGGCATTGTTTCCCCGCAGCAGGCCCTCGCCACGGAACACAGTAACGCCACGGTGCGAAAGCAGTCCCGCCAGCCCTTTCGTCATCGTTTCCACGGTGGAAGTGCGGAAGTCCCGCAACTTGCCGAAATCAATGCTCCGCACTGTGGCATTAATGCCCATGCGTTCGGCATCATTCACGGTCTCGACGCTGTGCGCGGCGGTCAGCAAAGCTTTCGATGGGATGCAGCCTCGGTTCAGACACGTGCCTCCAAGTGTCGCATCGCGTTCAATCAAGGCAACCGACTTGCCGAGTTCCGCGGCACGCAATGCCGTGGAATATCCGCCTGGGCCAGCTCCGATGATGGCAATATCAAAATGCTGTTGGGCCATATTCGATCCCGATTCGTTCCTCGTTGATTATCATAGCATGCACGACCGTGCTGTTCCAACGCATGCGATCGGCTCCTATAGTAATGGAAAAGCCGCCGGCTTTTCGCTGACGGCTTGAAATCCACTGACGGTTCGGTCCTGCGGGCCGTTGAAAATCATTCCGGCCAGTGACCACGCTTGGGGTAACGCGGCTTCGGCAACCGCCAGCGGCGAATCTGGATGGAACGACTCCACGCATAGGAACCGGAACGCATGCCCTTGGCCACAGACTGCTCGCCGAATTTCTCGATGAGCTTCTTCTTGAGCTTGCGCCACATCACCACCACATCAATGATTACCGCGAACAGGTAGACGTACATCACCAGCATGAGCGGCAACGCCAGCGCCGGCCACTTATAGGTGACGAAGATGGAGGCGATCAGAATCACGAACGCCACCGGGATGAAGAATTCGCCGAGGTTGAAGCGAGCGTCAACATAGTCGCGAATGTAGATGCGCCATGGCAGACGCTCCGACTTCGGCATATGGTTGATATCACCCCTCTGCATGGCATCATATTCGGCATTCTCACGTTCGCGCATGCGGGCTTTGGCGGCTTTACGGCTCGCCTCACGATCCTTGGGGACCAATGGACGAAGATTCTGCGCCTGGGCATCCTTGCGCTTCGGGGTCGGACGCCCCTTGCCAGAGGTCGGCTTCTCGGCCTTCTCCTCGGCGGTCTCTTCGGCCGGCTCTTCCTTCTTGGTAAACAAACTCATGCCTATAGAGCGTAAGGTGACGTATCGACGCTTGACGCCGCCCGAGTCAATGGCCTGCTGGTTGACGAGGGACGGATACAATGGACACTCGTTACGGGTATCCAACGCGTGTATATAACACATATATACGTATACATAGGGAGTCAAAAACTATGGCAACTTTACGTGCCGAAGAGATTCGCGCACGCGTCGAAGCGGATTTCGACCGCATCGTCGACGTGCTGAACCAAAAAATCGCCTTGCAGTCGATTTCCGCGAAGGGCATCACGGCGGACCATATGAAGCGTTCCGCCCAATTCGTAGCCGACCAGCTGCGCGAGGTAGGCGTCGATACGAAAGTGGTACAGTCGCACAATCCTGATGGCACTCCGGGCGCATGGGAGGTCATCGGCTCCAAAATCGTCAGCGAGGATGCTCCGACTGTGCTGCTGTACGCGCATCACGATGTGCAGCCTGTGCCGGATGCCAGCGCATGGGACACCGACCCGTTCGTCGGAACGGAGATCGACACGCGCCTGTATGGCCGTGGCGCCGCGGACGACGGCGGCGGAATCGCCATCCATTCCGGTGCGCTGAAGGCGCTGGGAAACGATCTGAAGGTGAACATCAAGGTGTTCATCGAGGGCGAGGAGGAAATGGGCTCGCCAAGCTTCATCCCCTTCATCGAGGAGCATAGGGACGAGTTCGATTCCGATGTGATCGTTGTAGCGGATTCAGGCAACTGGTCCGCGGAGATTCCGTCGCTGACCACATCATTGCGCGGCAACACCGATATCGACGTGCATGTCAAGGCATTGGACCATCCGGTGCATTCCGGCCAGTACGGCGGGCCGATTCTTGACGCGAACACGCTCGCGGCGATGCTGATCGCCTCCATGTACGACGGCAATGGCGATCTGGCGGTGCCCGGCATCGCCTCCGAGGAACCCGTCGGCGGATTGCAGCGTGACCTGGACGAGGCCACGGTCCGCGCCGACGCTGGCGTCGTTGAATCGTACCGTCTTGCCGGCACCGGATCACTCGCCTCCCGCATGTGGACGAAACCGAGCGTCACCGTCATCGGCTTCGACGCGCATCCGGTGGAAGGCTCCTTCAACGTCATCTCCCCGGAGACCACGTTCCGTCTGAGCCTGCGCACTGCCCCGAACCAACGTCCGCAGGAGGCTCAGGACGCGTTGGCCGCATTCATGGTGAAGCATGCGCCATTCGGTGCGGAGGTCTGGGTGGACAAGCTCGACAACGGCATGGGTTGGGCGATGGACCCGGACGCGGAAGCCACCAAGGATGCCATGGAAGCCATGGAAGAGGCGTTCGGCGTAACTCCCGTCAACAAGGGCGAGGGCGGTTCCATCCCGTTCATTCCGGAACTGCAGCGCATTTTCCCGAACGCGCAGGTGCTGGTTACCGGACCGGAGGATCCGAAGGCCAACGCGCATAGCCCGAATGAGTCCATCAGTCTGCCGGCATTGAAGCACAATGTGATCACCGAGGCGCTGCTGCTCGATAAGTTGGCCAAGTAAAGGGCGACTACGGATACGCCATAAGAAAATGCTCTCTGTTGCAAGGTTCCATTGGAAACCGCGCAGCGGAGAGCATTTGTGTTTCGAGGGCGACGAACCGCTTTATCAGTTGGACACGTTGCTGAACGCCCAATGCCAATAGCCGGTGCGATACGCACAGACCAAGGAGATTGCAGGAACCGCGATGCAGATGGCATAGAACACCCAATCGGCCGCATGCAGTCTCGATTCGCGCGCTTGGCTGCGTGGGGCATCCGAGCCGAATCCACGTGCCTCCATGGCGGTGGCGAGTTTCGTGCCGCGGCGGATGGATACGACAAGCAGGCTAAACGCCTGTGAGAACACACGTTTGATGGTGCTTCCATCTCCCAGTCCGCGGGAACGGCGCGATTGGCCGAGCGCTCGCCAATCGTCCTGCAGCAGTGTGAACATGCGCATGCCGGCAAGCCCTCCGTACACGAAGCGCTGCGGAAGGTGCAGGATCTGCACGAGGCCATCGGCCAGATCGGTCGGGTCAAGGCCTAGCGCCAATATCACGCCGGGCACGGCGATCGCGGCGACGCGCAGGAATGTGGCCAAAGCCAGGTAGAGCGACCCCTGCGAGATGACGATGACGCCTCCCAGGTTAGCCAACACCACGCCGGACGTCTTGCCGTACAAGGCCACGGAAATGAAACTGCCCGCAGCGGCGATCCATACCGGCCACGTCTTGCGCAGCACCGTCCAAGGAGCGACGCCGCCGATCCACAGCAGGACCATCTCCAGGACGAACGCCACCGATGCCGACACGATGTCCAAAGTGAAGAACAGCGGAATGCACAACAGCAGCGCGCCGATGAAACGACTCACCGGATTGATCTTCGCCACGAACCATGACGGCGATGTCGGCCTAGCATCGTTGCTGCGTTCGTTGCGGGGTACCACTGTGATGGTTTCAATGTGCTCGTCCATGCTCATTCCCCTTCCCTAACCAGAATGCGACGGGCATCCAACGATTTGACCAGCGCCTCGTCATGGGTGATCATGATCACCGCGCAGCCGTGATCGCGTACGCCGGCAATGAGTTGAACCATGCTCATCCATGTGGTGTAATCCTGGCCAAATGTCGGTTCGTCCATGACAAGCACCTTTGGTGCCGCGGCGAGCATCGACGCCACGGACAGCCGTCGCTTCTCGCCGCCGGACAGAGTGAACGGATTCGCTTTGGCGAAACGTTTAAGATTCAGCCGTTCCAGAACCGTATCGGCAATGTCGTATGCCTCCTCATCGGTTTTGCCCATGGATTTGGGGCCAATCGCTACCTCGTCGCGTACGGTGGAGGCCGCGAACTGGTGTTCCGGCTCCTGGAACACCATGCCAATACGTCCCAGCAAATCTCGGCTTTTCCAGGTGATCACGTTATTGTCTCTATGTTTGGGCACCATATCGTCCGCCACGCACACACGTCCCGCGATAGGTTTGAGCAGTCCGGCGAGTGTGAGTCCCAACGTGGATTTGCCTACGCCGTTCCGGCCGGTGAGCGCGGTCACCTCGCCCGCATGGAATTCCAGGTTGACATGCTCGCCGAGGGGGAATCCGTAGCCGAAGCTCAGATCCTGCGCGTAAAGCACGACATCCTGTGACTGCCTTTGATCTTGTTTCGTTTGCGGCGCATAACTTGCGATGGTGCGTCCCGGCACCCATGCCCCACCATCGGCGAGCACTTGCGCCATGGTGCCGAAAACCTCATCGGGAGTGCCGTCGGCGATCACGCCTCCGACGTTCGAACCGGCTTCGGGCTTGCCAAGTACGATGACACGGTCGACCAAGTCGAGCCATATGTCAATGTGGTGTTCCACCACCACCAATGTTTCGTGGGTTTGCTCGAGCACATGTCGAACGGCATCGTGCACTTCCTTGACTCCATCCGGATCAAGGTTGGCCGTGGGCTCGTCAAGTAACAACAGCCCGGTGTGCATGGCCAGCACGCCCGCCAATGCAAGACGCTGCCGCTGCCCGCCGGAAAGCCCTCGCGTGGATCGGTTGAACTGCATGTAATCGAGACCGACGAGGTCAAGGGCCGATCGCGCACGACTCCAGATCTCGTTTTTCGGCAAGCCCAGGTTCTCACAGCCGAATGCGGTGTCGTCCCCCGCCCGTTCCAGAATCGTCTGCGAATCCGGATCCTGGAGCACGAGCCCACAGCGGCCGCGCGCATGCCGAGCGTCAACGCCGTCTACCAGCAGTTCGCCTTCCTGCTCGCCTTCGTCATCGCCTCCGAGCACACCCGCCAAACCGGACATCAAGGTCGATTTGCCCGCGCCGGAAGCGCCAAGCAACAGCACGCGCTCCCCCGGTTTGATTTCGAAATCGACATGTCTTAATGCGAAATCCTTGCGAGAGGCATGGCGCCAGCCCCAGTCGCGTGCGGTTACACCGGCGGCGACGACCTTCTGAACGTCGGTGGTCATCATTTGCTCTTTCCGTAGTTGCTCTACCATTGTTCCGTTTTCATTTCATCCCAAGATAGGGGCATGCATCACAAGAAATCCCGCACCACCAGATCGTGATGCGGGATTGTCGGTGGACTCGGTCAGACCAGCTCCTGCGTACGGCCGGATTCAAAGCGGTCGAGCACACCGGTCTTGGCGATGGCCACTTGCAGGAAATACATCAGCAAGCCGGCCAGCACCGCGCCGGAAATGACAGAAGTGGCACAATAAATGCCAACGCGCATCATGCCCCACGCCGGATTCATAGCCCAATAGTACAGGACATTTCCAGCACCCGCGAGAGCGCCTGAAACGGTGGTGGACAGCAGATCCCATTTCCTATAGGCGAAAATAGCCAAACCGACCTCGGCACCTAGTCCCTGTGCGATGCCGACGATCAGGGAGCCGCCGATGCCCCATTGGTTGCCCATGGTGAGTTCGAGGGCGGCCGCAAGGGTTTCCGCGAAAAGCGCAGCGCCGGGCTTGCGCACGATGATGGCGGCCAATGGGCCTGCGAACAGCCAGAAACCGTTAAGCAGACCTTCGAAGCCTGGAGTCACCGCTTCGAAGAGGGTCAGAGGAGCCGTGCAGACGATATCCCATCCCCAGAAGATCACGCCGGATGCGACGGCGATGATGGCGGCCACAACGATATCGACCACGCGCCACTTGTTGTTGTGCTTGCGAATTGCGGAAGACTGGTTATCAGTCATGAGTCTGTGTGCCTTTCTCTTTGTCACAAAGGCACGGGAAGAAGAGAGACGTCCGTGCGCCGGCATTGCCCGGTATACGTTCATGCGGTTGAAGCGTGTGCTTCCTCTCAGCCTTACGGCCCCCGTGTCCGTTGCCGATAATACACATGCCCTGCGATTTATGCCAGTAATATCCCGTCGCGGCACGATCCCCGGTTTCGCGAGGAGCTTTCCTCCCTATCACATGGGCATGCGCATCAACGCATCGGCGAGATCCCTGAATGTTGATCCAATGCCGTCGGAACGCAGCGCGCCCTCCTCGGTCAACACGGCCGGCCGTCCCGCTTCACCGGTTTCACGCAGTTCCGGTTCCAACGGCAATTGCGCGAGCAACGGCACATCGTAGCCAAGACTGTGCGTAAGCTGCTCGGACACGCGGGCGCCTCCGCCTTCGCCGAAGATATGCAGGCGCTCGCCTTTATGCTCGTAATAGCTCATGTTTTCCACGACGCCGCGTACTTTCATCGGTACCTGCAATGCCACTAGTCCGGAACGTACTGCGATGTCGGATGCCGATGGTTGCGGTGTGGTGACTACCACGAGTTCGGCGTTGGGTAGGGCTTGTGCCACTGAGATTGCCATGTCGCCGGTGCCTGGTGCCAGATCGAGCAGCAGCACGTCCGGTTCGCCCCACCATACGTCGGATAGGAATTGTTCCAGGGAGCGTTGCAGGCGTGGTCCTCGCCAGAGGATGGCCCTGTCCGCTCCGGCGAACATGCCGATGGAGATGAGTTTCACGCCCCATGCGGTGACTGGCATGAGCATGCCGTTCAGATTCGTGGGCTGTGTGTGTACGCCGAAGAGCCGTGGCAGTGAGAATCCGTAGATGTCGGCGTCGATGGCGGCGGTGTCGTAGCCGAGTGCCGCGAATGTGGCGGCCAGGTTGGCGGTGACGGATGATTTGCCGACGCCGCCTTTGCCGGATGCGATGGCGAAGATGCGGGTTTTGATGCCTGGTTTGTTGAACGGATTGTGTTTGCGTTCCGCTTTGAGGTCTGAGACGAGTTGGGTGAGCTTGTCTTGGCTCATGGAGCTGATTTCGATGTTGGGTATCAGTGTGGCGTTGGGGTATGAGGCGATGGCGTTGTTGATTTGATTGGTGATGGTTTGTGACAGTGGGCAGCCTTCCACGGTCAGTTCCACCCGCACCCGCACGTTGTATGTGTTGGCGTGGTCTTGCGCTGGTGTGGCGTCGATGGATGCGATCATGCCCAAATCGGTGATGGATCTGCCCAATTCGGGGTCGATCACTTTGCTCAGCCGTTCGTAGATGCGTGCTTCGATGGTGCGCTCGTCGCTCATGATTCCTCCTTATGGCCGCGTACCACAGTAGCGGTTTGTCGCTTGGATTGCCAGACTCTGCTTGTTGTGGTCTGCTTGTGGAACGCGTCAGAGGTGGTTCTGCATGTCCTTGTCCTCATCGGATTCGCTTAGGTCGACGGAAGCGGCTGAGGTGGTTGTTCCCGTCTCGAGTAGTTGTTTGAACTGGTCCTCGTTGAGCATTGGAATGCCCAGTTCCTCGGCTTTCGTGGCTTTTGAGCCGGCGTTTTCGCCGACGACGACCCAGTCGGTCTTCTTACTGACCGATCCTGCGGCTTTGCCGCCGCGCAGGACGATGGCCTCTTTGGCGGAGTCGCGGGAGAATTCGGCCAGCGAGCCGGTGACCACCACGGTTTTCCCGGCTAGTGTCTGGGGCAGATTGCTGGTTGACGCTTGGCTGACGCCCACTCCGGCCGCCTTCCACGCGTCGAGTACGTTGCCTCGCCAATTGCCCGGTTCTCGGGCGGCAGTGAACCATTTGACCACGGATTCGGCGATTTCCGGTCCGATGCCGTCGATTTGGGAGAGTTCGTCGACGCTGGCGTGCTCGATGGCGTCCAGTGTGCCGAATGCGTTGGCGATGGTGCGTGCCGTGGGCGGGCCGAGTCTGCGGATGGACAGCGCCACCAGCACGCGCCACAGGTCGGCGTGCCGTGCTTTATCCATCTCGTCAAGCATTTTGCGGGTGTTTTCCGCTGGACGGATGTACACCGGCTGCACGCTGGATGTTCCGCTGCGGGACTTTTTGGTCTCTTCGCGGATCACCACGGCGTCGGCGGGGATAATATACCGCGGATAGTCCGTGTTCTCGTCGGAATCGGTTTCCTTGCGTTTACGGGCCGGTGTCGGCGCGGTCCAGAATGCGGGTACCTGATGCCATAGTCCGGATCCGCCTACGCGTTTGCGTACTTTCTTGGTTTTGCCGTTCGGACCTGTTGTCTCATGGATTTCGATGATCGGCGCTTCGCGCCATACCCGTACGTCCTTCAGGTCGGCGGATGCCAGAGAGAACAATCCCGCCTCGCTGGACAGCACGGGAGTCTGGATGGCGGGCAGCCGCAGACCGGGCACTGGTTCATATGGTTCCGGTTCCTCACCGGGTTTCACGACGATTTCGGTGATGTTCGGCGCGTAGGTGTCGATGGAGTCCGGCCTGTCCTCCTCCGGATTCGTCAATGCGATGGCCGACTGGTCGCCTAGGTGTTCGATGTCGAACGCCTTGCGGGACGCCAGGTTGATGATGCGTTCGGTCAGCTGCGCCGGGCAGGATTCCACATTGGGGCAACGGATGTCCTTGTCCCCTTCCTTGGCCGGAGCCAGTTCGGCGCCGCAGCTTGGGCAATGCGTGGGCATCACGAACCTGCGCAGCTGGTCTTCGCGTCCTTTGCGTCGTTCCAATACCGGGCCGACGAGCTCCGGAATCACATCGCCGGCTTTGCGTACCACCACGGTGTCGCCGATGAGCACTCCCTTGCGTTCCACTTCGGATGGATTGTGCAATGTGGTGCGCGACACCGTGGATCCGGCGACGTATACGGGTTTAAGCACTGCCACCGGCGTCACGCGGCCTGTGCGGCCCACCTGCACGGTGATGTCGAGCAATTCGGTGTTCACCTCTTCCGGCGGGTATTTGTAGGCGATGGCCCAGCGCGGCGCGCGCGAGGTTGCGCCAAGGGACCGTTGCAATCCCAGATCATCGACTTTCACGACGATGCCGTCGAGCGCATGTTCGATATCGCCGCGGTGCTCGCCGTAGTAGTCGATCATGTCGAGGATTTCGTTGAACGAGGTGATCTCGCGGTTGTGCGGGGAAACCGGCACACCCCATTTCTTGTACAGCTCATAGGCTTCGGACTGGTCGTTGACCACGTCATGGCCGTCGTGCTCATGGCCTGTGCCCCAGCGCAGGGAGCCGATGCCGTGCGCGTAGAAGCTCAGACGGCGGGTGGCGGTGATGCGTGGATCCTTTTGCCGCAGGCTTCCCGCGGCCGCGTTGCGCGGATTGGCGAACGGAGCTCGTCCGGCGTCCTCGTTCCTGGCGTTTAAGGCATGGAAATCATCCCACCGCATGAATACCTCGCCGCGGATCTCCACGAATTCGGGAATATCCTCCTCTGGTCCGGCAAGATTCTGTGGAATGGTGGGAATGGTGCGCACGTTGAGTGTGATGTCCTCTCCCGTTACGCCGTCGCCGCGCGTCAATCCCTGTTCGAGCACCCCGTTGCGGTAGATGAGGTTCAGGGCGAGTCCGTCGATCTTCACCTCGCAGGTCATGGGCAGCGGCTTCGAGTCGGGCCAGTCCAAACTCTTGACCACACTGTCGTACCATTCCCGTAGTTCCTCCAATGAGAACACGTCGTCGAGGCTCATCATGCGAGATGGGTGGCGCACGGATGCGAAATCGTTGGAGAACGTGCCGCCGACACGGTGCGTCGGCGATTGCGGGGAATCAAGGGATGGGAATTGGGCCTCCAGCGACTGCAGGCAGCGCAGTCTCGCATCGTATGCGGCATCGGATGACACCGGGGCATCGTCGATGTAGTAGGCGATCTGATCCGATTCCACCCATGCGGCCACGCGCGCCCACAGCCGGGCGGCGGCCTCGGCGCTCATCGTGGAGACATCAAGCTTGTCGAGACGCATGGCGTCCGTGTCGTTCGGCTGCAATGCGGCGATCCATTGCTCGCTTCCTGGAGCCAGCGAGGCCAGCCCCTCGTCGTCCACGATCGCCGCGGCATCATCTTGCGCATCAGGACCGTCAAAATCCCAAGCCAGCTGTTCGGATCCCTCGTGCTTCGTCAATTGTCGCATCGCTTTCCACTTGTCGTCATCGTATCGCGTCTCCGATACCCACGCCGGCGCCATTGTCACACAGATGTTCGACCGCCGCCGTCAGTTGTTCAGCGACCGCAGGAACTGCATCTGCACCACATCGGTGCCGTCTCGTTCCTCGTAGTCCATGCGCATCGCGGCAACGGACAACGTGCGGGCGGGCACGAACATGCCTTCGTCCACGCAGACGCGGGCGGCCTTGTGCATCAGAGGCGCGACCGGCGTGTTCGGCCATACCGGCAGGCCAGCGGCGGAAAGCACCCGGATGGCTTCCGGCACGTTGGTCGGCACAGGAATGCATTGCGACTGCGCGCGGTTGATCAGCTCCTGCAACTCGCCTTCCAGCATGGCGATCCGTCCCGGCGCGATCTCCTCGCTCATGATGTATGCCGCGGCGGCGATGTCGAAACGGTCGCACATCCATTCCGCATAGGCGAGTCGGTAGTAGGCGAACGACGCATCCTCGCGGTCGAGCGCGACGTTCAACGCATTGAGGCAGGCCGCACGCGCGGGATCCCAATCCTCGGCGCGGCCCAACTGCACCGCGAGTTTGAGGTGCGAGAGCGGGTAGGCCGGCGCATACTGCACCATGGCGTTCAGATGCGGCAGCGCGGCCTCGACTCCCTTGATTTGCGCGAGCACATCGGCGAGTTCCATATGCATGTAGAACAGATTGTCCGGGATAAGCACCGTCCGTTCGCCTTCCGTGGCGAACATGCGGTTGTAGATGACCCGTTCCGCATACGAGTTGAAATACCGTGGCACTCCTGGATTGGCGGCGAACGTCTGGTCCATATGGTCCAAAGCGGCTTCCGCGGTCCCAATCGCCTGATCGATGTCCCCGGAGAACAGCAGGTCGCGCGCCCTCAGACGGTCCGCATCGAGCGATTCGGCCAATGTGAACGAGAAATCCGGGGTGTCGTTTCCGTCGATCAACGCGCTGGTGACCTGCGGCGCCAGTTCGGTCAATTCCGGATCGGATATGGCATTGATGATGTCCATCGCCTGTTTGGCCTTGTCCACCGATTCGATGTCATCGCTCTGCGCGAGACGATGGAACTCCCCCACCGCCCGTTGCAGCAGATCCACACGTTGGATGGACAGTCCCATCATGTCCTTGCATCCGAACAGGCGTGCGGTTCCATCGCGTAACCGCATGTCGGACAGTTCCGGCTCCTCCTGGCTGCCGGATGGCGAAAAACGGGTATCGCGCAGATCGAACGTGGCGTCGACCGGTTTCAGTGATCCCATGCCGTCCACGTCCATTTCGGCATCGAACATGCGGTACGTATCCGTTGGATCGACCAAGCCGTTGGCTTCGAGTCGTGCCAGGAACTCGTCGCGCGTGAAAGTGACGGTCACCAAATTGCGCACGGTCGGGTTCTTGCGTAGCTGCGCCATCGGATCGTCCTCGTCGGTGTCGGACCGGTCGTCGAAATCCGACGCCATGGCGGTGTTCTCCATTGTGGAATCGTCCTCGGCATCCGGACCATCCGGCACGGCGAACGTCATCTCGTCGAAATCGATGTCCTTCATGAGGTCTTCGAATTGGCCGTTCAGCGTGTCGTCCGTTTCCGATGTCCCGGAATCGGCGGATCCGGCAGGAATGTCAGTGGCGCGGGGCGCGACGGGACGCGACGGGTCGCCATGGAAATCCCCGTCTTTCGGGTCGGCCTTGGAACCGGATGCGCCCATGTCTCCGGTGCGGATGCGCTCGAAGGCGTTCAGCGCCTCGCTCATCAGCTCGCTGATGGCGGAATCCTGCTCCGCCACGGCCTCTTCCAAACCGATAGAGTCGATGCGCATCGATACCCGCCGCACATTCGGGTCGGCGCCGAAGCTCAGCGCCGCCATCATGAGACCGATGCGCAGATTGTAATCGGCGCTCATGCGCGCGCGTTCGGCATCCGTCAAATCAACCCATGCATGGCGCGACGCGTCGTATCGGGTGGATGGCATCATGGACACGCCTGCTGAGGTGAAGCCGATCGCCACCTCGCCATCCTGGAGGTTGCAGCGGAAATCAACGTCGAAACGGTATGGCAGGCGCATGCTGCGCAGCAGCTTGGACATGGTCTGACGATACACCCACTCAGAACCGCCGTCGGCGCCATAATCGTCTTGCATGGCGCCGCCTTTGGCCGATTCGGCTATCTCACGCCGAAAATCGGCGGCGATGTCCACCAATCGGGTGACGGCCTGGATTCCGTCATCCTGGTTCGGGTCGAGGATCGCGCCGAACCGGTCATCCGGCTTCAAGGCGATCAACGCCGGATTCTCCAGCAAGGCGAGATCGATCTGCGCGGCTTCGGCCCGTGTCACGGTGTCCTCCGTGGGGAGCTTGCCGATGCGGGCGTTGCGTTCCAACCATGAGCTGACCGCGGCGAACCGGTTGAGATTGCCTTCGATATTGAGCGCACGCAGCGTCGACGAAAACGGCAGGGACGAATCCCATGCGAAGAAGTAGCATCCGGAATAACTGGAGGTATACAGGTGAAGCGGTTCGGCGCCATGCACCGCCTCAAGCCCCTGATCCGTGTCAAGAGCATGCGCCTCGCGCATCAGATCGGCGAAATAATCCTCCAATCCGGAGGCGCGCATGCCGTGCGACCGGGCGCTCATGGTGTCGCGGATGGACCGGCGGATGGCGCCCATGGGCGCTTCCCGGTTGAGTCTGCGGAATATGTTGCCGGAGCCGAATCCCACCAGCAATCCGTTCATCTGCGGCAGCATGTATGCGGCGAAGAAAGCGATGGTCATGGCATCACGGTATTCGAGATCAAACCGCATGCCGGCAGGCAGGTTGGCGCGCATCTGTTCGAGGGTGTAACGGTTGCCGACCTTGAGCCAGGAGGCGAGCCAAATCATACGGCCGCCGGGCAGCCGTCCCACGACGCCGCCCTGCGTGGCCTTGACCGTTTTGGGATTGTCGCTCGCCGCATGGCCGAGCCTCGGACCATCCGCAAGGGTGAGGGTCTCCTCTTTGACGAAGATGAAACGCGGTTCGAGCTCCTGCGTGTCCATGCCGGGATCGGCGCCTGCGAAGACACGCGCCTTGCCGTCGGCGAGCGCGATTTGGGCGAAGTGGTCGTTGTCGGTGAACAGGCCTATGGAGAAGGCGTGGCCGTGGGTTTGCGGCAGTTGCGCCCATCCGAGGTGGAGGTTTCCCGGCACGCCTTCGAATCCGTTGATGATGTGGCGTTTGGTCAGGGGGTTGAGTCGGATGGCGTTGCGGGTGAGTTCGTCGACGATGTTGCCGGATGCGTTGAGCGCTTTGCCGAAGGGATTGTCCGTGTTGTGGTTTGGTGTGGTTCGGCTGGCGAGTTGTCGCACACCTTGTTTGACGCGTTCGAGTATGGTTCGGGTGCGTTCCGGTTGGTTTGCCGGGGTTGTTGGTGTGTGGTGAGACATATGTGCCATTCTTTCAATTCGACGCGACATGAAGCTATTAGAATAATGACGTGACTTTTTCGAAGCAGCGTTTTCAGGCACGTCGTCGTATGTGCGCAGCCATTGTAGCCGTTCTTGCGATGATGGTGGTGGCTGAGTGCGTGTTGTGCAATATGCCGTTCTGGCGTTCGTTGGCGGCGTCAGGTGATTCCGCGTCCGCGTATAACGTGTTGGGGCCTGGTCTTGAGCGCGCGGATGATGGGCTGCTGGAGGTCACTGATCCGACGCGGGCGTATATGCAGGTTGCCGCTGATGGCTCGTCGGAGTATGTGCGTGTGGTGCCCGTGTCGTCGAACGTGCTGTCGAAGGTGTCTTCCGCGCGTATGAGGCGCGTGTCGTTCACGGTGCGGGTTCGTCCGGATACGGATCGTCGGGCGGGCGTGGTCGATTCGGTGTCGTTGGGTTCGGCGCGTTCGTTGTATGTGCGTGCGGCTGCTGGCGGATCGGTTCGCGTGCGGGTTCTCGAGCCGAAGGGCGCGTTGATCCCTTTTGAGGCGGTTCGTGCGAATGTGCGTGTGCCGTTTGTGTTGAGTCCGTTGCGTATTGGCGTGATGGTTGCGGTTGCGGCGTTGGTGTTGTTGTGGCGGCCTGGTTCTGTGTTGTGGCGGATTCCGTTGGACACGTCGAGCGTTCGTCAGCGCGTGTGTCTGGGGGCTGCTTTGGGCGTGCCCGCGGTGGTGACTTTGGCCGTCGTCGCATGGCAGTTGGTGGCGGCGGCACCATTGAGCTTCCATGCGAGGGGCATGTACACGTATGACTTCAATCAATATGATTATGTGGCGCAGGCGTTGTTGCATGGTCATGCGTGGTTGGATTTGGATGTGCCTGATGCGCTGCGCGACGCGTCGAATCCGTATGATGTGGCTACCCGGCAGCGGCTGCTCGCCGGCGGGACCAGTCCGGTGTATTGGGATTACGCGTTCTACCGGGGGCATTGGTATTCGTATTTCGGTGTGGTTCCCGCGATTTTGCTGTTTTTGCCATATCGTGCGGTGACGTCGTTGTTCGTCGATGGCGGGTTGATGATGCCGTGCAGCGCGGCGGTGCCGTTGCTGATGCTCGGCTTTGTGGTATTCGGCTGTCTGCTGGTGATCCAGGTGGTGTCCCGGATTCGTCCGGACGCGCCGATCGCCGTGGTCAGCATGCTGTGCGTGTGCTTGCTGCTGGCTTCGAACGGGGCGTACCTGTGGTATCGGACGAATTTCTATTCAGTGCCTATCGCGGCTTCCTTGTTCCTGAGCGCATTGGGTCTGTGGCTGTGGCTTGGAGCCGAAAGACGAGTGCCCGCCTGCGGAGACCGGGCGCGTGGGATGGATGGCGCGCACCCGCTGTCGTTGCCTCATCTGGCTGGCGGGTCGGTGTGCATCGCGGCGAATCTGGGCTGCCGGCCGCAGTTCGTGTTGTTGGCGCTGTTGGCGCCTGTGCTGTTCTGGCCGCAGATTCGTTCGATCGTCCGTCACATCCATGGTGGTCCGACGTCCCCCCGCGTGCCGGCTCGGCGTTTGGCGCGCGCGCCGCTTGCCGTGCTGCTTCCCGCGCTGGCGGTGGTGGTTCCCCTGCTGGCGTACAATGCGGTACGGTTCGGTTCACCGTTCGATTTCGGCACCACATATCAAATGACGGTCACGGATATGACCACGTATCGCCAGCCATGGTCCAACCTCGCATTGACGGCCGCGTATTACCTGTTTCTGCCGTTGCGCTTCACGGATGCGTTCCCGTTCCTGGCGATCAGCCCGGCGCCGTTGCCGACATGGGGATTCGTCGAAGCGATGCCCGGCGGACTGTTCGCAATGTCCCCATTGGTATTGGCCGCGTTGGCTTGCCCGTTCCTCTATCGTCGCATGCGTCGCATGGGAGGACGGCGCACATGGGCCCTACTGACCTCATGCCTGATGCTGGGACTGCTGCTAGTCGTGCTCGACGCCCGGATGGCCGGACTCGGATGGCGTTATATCGCGGACTTCGGCTGGCTGTTCGCGTTGGCTTCGATACCGGCGCTGCTCGCCATATCGGATAGTCCCCGCCCGTATACGCGTTGGCTGTCGCGTTGCATCCTGCTGGTGCTGCTGGTGCTGATGCTGGCCATCACGCTGCTGTCGTTGTTCCTGCCCGGCCGCGACGACGAGCTGCTACGCAACGACCCGACACTGTTCCTAGACGTGCAATCCTGGTTTGACATCCTATAGCACACGCTCTCAGCGAAAATTCAGGTTTCTTTTCCGTTTTACACAATCTTTTTTCCGGCTTATCTTGAGATTTACCATCGATAGTAATGATCGTCACCGTTACGCTATGAGAAGAATCCCAAGAAAGGCCAACTATGAGATCGCCGTCACTGCCACGCACTCATTCCCATGCCAGACGTTGGATGGCCGCCGCGCTCGCCACCGCCGTCGCGTTGGGCGTATGCTTCGCCTCATATGGCAATGTCGATGCGGCGATTCGCAAGAACCGGATCGAACGGCTGAACGCACGCATCGAAAACATCTACACGTCCGACTACCAGGAGATGGCCGATGAGCGTCTCGAGCAGGAGCGGGCCAAGACGAATGCCACGGAAAACGACATCTTCGTCAGCGAGAATCCGTATGGCACCAATACCACGTCGCTGTACGTGTATTTCACCACCGACGACGCCGTCGCCGTCACCTACACCGTGCATGCGGACGGTTATGCGGACTTCACGCGCGCCGCATACCAGAAATCGAAATACAGCACCGTCCATGAGTTCCAGCTGCTTGGCCTCATTCCCAAAGCGGACAACACCATCACGCTGACGCTCACCGACGCCGAAGGCAACACGCGTACGAAGACCCTGCGGCACAAGGGCGCTTCCCTGCTGGGCAATGAGGAAGTGCAACTCGAGCGGACCGTCACCGCCGCTTCCGGCGAAGATCTCGGTGACGGACTGTATGTGATTCTCGGCAACGATTCCGACGAACAGGATTTCATGTTCTATTACGATACGAACGGCGTGCTGCGCGGCGAGGTTCCCGTGCTCTACTATCGTTCGCACCGGCTTCTGTTCGACGATGACGGATTGATGTGGTTCTCGGCGTCCACGCACCACATGGTGGCCATGAACCGGCTCGGCAAGCTGGAGAAGATCCTCGATCTGGGTTCCGACTACATCCTCCATCATGATTACGCGATGGACGGCGACGGCGACATCGTGCTGCTCGCCACCGAACGCGACCGCAGCGACAATGCCGTGCAGGATCAGGTCATCAAGCTGGACACCACGACCGGCAAAGTGACGCGGCTGCTTGATTTCGGCGAGATGTTCGCCGACTACAAATCAGCCACCACGCATGCGGGCACCGACGAATCCGATTCCAGCGCCAAGAACCGTTGGGACTGGCTGCACTGCAACACCATCCAGCTGCTGGACGATGGGTCGGCGATCTTCTCCGCCCGAGAGACCTCCACCATCATCAAGGTGAATGATCTTGAAGGCTCGCCGAGCCTGGCGTACATGATCGGCGAGCCATCGGTGTGGGACGGCACGAAGGAGTCCTCGGCGTTCCTCACGAAGGTCGGCGATTTCTCGGACACCGGCGGCCAGCATTCCGTCACCTACGTCACCGATGATTCCCTGCCGGACGGCCAGTATTACCTGTATATGTTCGACAACAATTACGGCACCGCGCTGACCCGTCCCGATTTCGACTGGTCGGTCATCGACGGCATCTCCACGGAATTCTCTTCCGACACGGCACGTTCGCAATACCGCAGATATCTGGTGGATGAGAACGCCGGCACCTATACGGAGGTCTCCTCGTTCGAAGTGCCGTATTCGCCGTACGTCTCCTCCGCGCAGGAGCTCGGCAACGGCAACATCCTCGTCGATTCGGGCATGCAGGGGCTGTTCGGACAGTACAGCGCGGACGGCACGCTGCTCGCGCAGTACAAGATGACGCTCAGCACCAGCTACATCTACCGCGTGTACGCCTACGATTTCTCCGGCTACGTCTTCGCCTGACCTCTCGCGGCGGTTCGGCAGCGAGCCCATGGACCGTCGTCGGACGTTCACACGCGTTCGGCGGCGGTTCGTTACAATCGTCCATATGGGATTCTTCGATTCGTTGTTCGCCGGCAGGCATGCCAAGCCGGCCGCCACCGTCACATTCCGGCTTGATGCCGAGGCCCACACCTATGAGGACGGCAATGTGGGCCTCGAGGCCACCACGCTCGCCATTGGTCCGGACACCAAGCGCGTGGCGGTGATCGGGTTGAACGGATCCGGCAAGACCACGTTGCTGAAACTGTTGGATGGCGCGTTGACCGCCACTTCCGGGTCGGTGCGCATCGAGGCGGATGGCGCTTCCTATGATCCGTCGGTGAAGCGGGATCTGAGGCGTGTCGAGGATATGGTCGGCCGTGTGCGCCGTGAGGAGATTCCGGACGCCTATTACCGGGCAGCTTCGATTCGCGAGGCGATCGACCTGCCACTGAAAAAGCACAAGGTGCCGGAAAGCGAGCGTCAGGCGATCATCGGCAATCTGTTCGCGCATTTCGATCTGGCTTCCGTCGCCCGCGAGCCGGCCTCCGCATTGGATGGCGAGAAGCGGCATCTGCTGGCGATCGCCGCCGCTTTGAGCTTCTCCCCCGCAGCGATCGTCGCCGACGAGCCGACCAAGGGGCTGGACGAAGTGGCGTCGGCGCATGTGGCGAAGGCACTGTTCAGCTATGACAGGCAGGTGGTGTTTGCCACGCATGATACGGATCTGATCGTACGCGAGGAATATGCCATCGACCGCACGCTCGTCGTCGATGGCCATCGGGTGGTGTTCGACGGCGTTCCACGGGAGGCTGTGGCGTATTACCTCGGTCTTGTCCGGTCCAGATACGAGGCCGCGAAAGCGTAAGGGCGGTATCAGCCGATCATTTCGTTGACGGAGTCGAGCACCACGCGCACGTTACGGCGGAAATCATCCGGTTCGGGCAGTAGCGAGATGGCCAGATAGCCGTTGGAAGCCATGTCGAAGAAATAGCCGGGCTGTCCGGATACGCCGTGGCGTTCGATCATATGCAGCACCAGATCGTTCTCGTCGAGCACGCCAGGCACGCGTAGCAGCACGTTCCAACCGCCTTCGGGGCGTAGCACGCTGACGAGTCCCCGTTCGTCGGCGTCGAGCATGGCGTGCAGCCCGGCAAGGTTGCCACGCACCCGTTCCCGCACGCGGCCTGTTTGAGCGGGCGCGGCGTCCAGCAGCTCCGGGATGCGCTTGGCGATGATTTCGCTCATCGGCAGATAGTCGTCGGCGATCATATCGAGTCTGCGTTTCGCCTCGGTCACGTCCGCTTCGGGGCCGGATACCTGGATCCAGCCGACTTTGGCGTGAGGCGCGGCGAGCGTCTTCGAGAACCCGTCCAGCGCGAAGGTCAGGACGCCGGTCTCTCCCGCGAGACGCGCGTTGCCGTCGAATGGTTCCAGATCGTATTCGTAGAACACCTCGTCGGCGATGATGGCGACACCGTGCTTGCGGCACAGGGATACGATCGCGTCCCGTTCCGAGGGTTTGACGTATGAGCCGGTCGGGTTGTTGGGATTGATGAGCACCAACGCCCGGATGCGATCCCCGTCCTCGCCATCCAGCAAAGCCCGTAGTTCTGCGACGTCGATGTACCATGATCCGTCGAAACGCTGCTGGTATTCGACCATGTCGACGCATTCGAGACGCGCGATCGATTCGATGAGCGGATATCCGGGCTTCGGGGCGAGCACCGCGTCACCGGCGTCGCACAGCAGCTTGATGAGCCATGAGTACGCTTCGGACGTGGAGCTCAGGATATACAGGTCATCCGGCGAACAATGGCCGTTCCCCCGCGCATCCAGGAATGCGGCCAACGCCTCGCGCGCATACCGCTGTCCACGTGGTTCGGCCGCGTATACGTCCGGCACCAGACTTGGGGCCAACGCGTGACGTGTCGGATTCGAATCATTGAGCCTGCCAAGCGCGATGCCCGCGGCTCGGGCCTGGGCTTCCGCCCTGGCGATGGGATTGGGTTCGCTGATGTCGACTCTCGAGGAAAAACGCATGGTTTCACCCTACTCCAAGGGCTGCCTGCTCCTGCTTTTCGCGCCTCATGCAAAGAGAGGAAAGCGAAAGGGCCGTCCGACGAATCGGACGGCCCATATCCAGCCTTGCGGTCAGCGCATCACTTCTGCTTGACGCTCGCGTAGTATGCCGCGCCGATGATGCCGGCCTCGTTGTGCAGCTTGGCGGCCACAATCGGGGTCTTGATGTCGATGTACGGCAGGAACTTCTCGGAGACGCGGGATACGCCGCCTCCCACGACGAACAGCTGCGGATCCAGGTAGAACTCCATGAGGGAGTAGTACTTGGTCAAGCGCTTCGCCCACTTCTTGTAGCCCATGTCAAGCTTCTCGCGGACGGAGGATGCCGCGTACTTTTCGGCGTCGCCCTTGCCCTTGAGCAATTCCAGATGGCCAAGCTCGGTATTCGGAATGAGCTCGCCGTTAAAGATCAGAGCGGTGCCGATGCCAGTGCCGAGCGTCGTGGCGACGACGAGGCCGTCCTGGCCCTTCGCCGCGCCGAACTGCTGTTCGGCGAGACCGGCTGCGTCAGCGTCGTTCACCACGGTGACGGGACGGCCGCAGGCCTCGGAGAACACCTCGGTAACGTCCACGCCGACCCAGGACTGGTCCAGATTGGCCATATAGCCGAGCTTCTCGCCCACGTGGATCGGAGCCGGGAAGGCAATGCCGACCGGGGCGGATTCCGGAACCTCGAAATGCTCGAGCTGCTGGCGCACGATCTCACCAACGGCCTTCGGAGTGGAGATCTCCGGGGTAAGGATCTTCAGACGCGGTTCGGCGAATTCGCCCTTCTCAAGGTTAACCGGGGCGGCCTTAATGCCGGAGCCGCCAATGTCAACGCCGAATGCCTGCGCAGTCTCAATCATCTTCGCCCTCTCTATCAAGGTAAATTAATGGGTGTAATCGAACCGGTACGGGCTATGGTAACTCGCCATATGCACAAAAACACGCGCGACATGCATAATCGGTGAGAACGATTGCACAACCTGCAATACTTAACCGAGTGAACAGTTCATGGGATTTTTTGCAAACGATTTTGCCCCATGCCGGGGTTCCATCGGCATGGGGCAAAATGACGGTTGCGGCCGGCTGGAAGCCGAGGCGGCAATTTACTTCAACGGCGGCATCGGACGCCAATCGGGATCGTGCATCAGCTTGCGCGAATCCCACCAGCCCTTGGCGATCTGCACGACGCCGGTCCTGAAGTGCTCGCGGTCCACCATCGTCAGGCGAATCATCTCCTTGGCCGCGGTCAGCAGCGTGCCCAGCGCGAACAGCAGCGGACGGTAATCGCCGTACGTCATGAAATAGCGGGCCATGTAGCCTCGGTTGCGCATGATGTGGTAGCGGTTCATGTCGGATGTGGAGTTGAGCTGGCGCACGCCGGCGATGTCCCAGTTGCCGATCTCGCGCGTGCGGCGCAACACGACGTCGGGCACCACGATCGGATTGGTCACCTTGCTGGCGCGGTAGCCGTACATCGTGTCGTCCCAGTAGATGAAGAAGCGGGGGTCCGGCAGACCGATCTTCTCGACGATGTTGCGACGGAACAGGCCTCCCTCGAAGCACAACGTGTCCATGACACGGTAGCCGGCCGGACCGAACGCGGCCGGAGCAATCGGATTCGGGATGCCGAGCGGGACGATGAAATCGTACTGCCAGTAGAACGGGCCGCCGTCATAGTCGTAGCGGCTGCCTTGGATCACGTCGTGGCGGTCGGTCCACTTGGCCAAGCGTTCGATGCCTTCCGGCATGACCGCGACGTCGTCGTCCATGACCCAGAACCATTCGGCGCCCAGCTCATACGCCTTTTTCACTCCTGCGGAGAAGCCGCCGGCGCCGCCGAGGTTCTCGGCCTGCGGCGCGTAGATCACGCGGCTTTCGTTGCCGGACTGGTCGGCCACGGTGGAGCCCCATTGCTCGGTGATCGCGGTACGGAATTCGTCGACCATGCCACGGGTCCGCTCGGAATGCTCGTTGTCCACGACGACGATACGCCAGGGGGCGACGGTGAGTTTCTCGATGGATTCGAACAGGGTGGCGAGCAGCTGCTGACGTTTGTAGGTCACCACGACGATAGCCAGCTTCTCGATGGTTTTCTTCGCAACTTGCTTTTCAGTCATGCGTTCCATTCTTGCACCCGCCCTCAACCGCACGGCATGATGGGTCCTTTCGTGGGGTTGGGGGCGCGCTCCTTGCGAAATGCGGGAGCGGCCTTGCGTCAGGTCCTCCCGTTTGCCATAATGTACGGCGTAATGCAGGGGAATCCGTATGACGGATTGAGATGGGCGTGGACGCCCGAACCCTTTGAACCTGATGGTTGACACCAGCGTAGGGAGGCATGGCCATATGGCTGATGTGATATCCGACATTGATTTCGACGCACCGTTCGACGCCGCGACCGGCGTCACGCGCACCAATCTTCCGCCGTTCGCGCAGCGTCTGCGCAAAGCCGCGAATCTGGTATGGGAGGAGGGCTACCGGCAGCCGTTCATCCGGGAGCTTGGGGCCGGCACCCTGCAGCGTGAGAGGTTCGCGTTCTACCTGCTCCAGGATTTCCGGTATGTCAACGATTATGCGAGGGTGCACGCCCTGGGGCTGGCCAAGACCGACGATCCGGAGATCATGGCGTTTATGCTCAAGGTGCAGAATGGCACGTTGAACGTCGAATCGACCGTGCACCGCTCCTATCTGTCCAGCTACGGCATCACCGAGGAGCAGATGAACAACGTGCGGCAGTCGGCATTCGCCCGCGCGTACACGTCGAACATCCTCTCAATCGCCTATGGCAAGGATATTCTCGACATTCTTGTGGCCGTGCTCCCCTGCGCTTGGGTGTATGCGGATTACGGCTACCGTCTGGCCCATGAATTCGCCGATACGCTTGACTCCAACCCGTACAAGAGCTGGGTGGACATGTACAAGACCGACGAATTCTGGCAGGATTCGGCATGGCTGATCGAGCATATCGAAAAGCTGGCGGCCGGCGTGGATGAAACCCGTAAGCGCGAGCTGGTCGACATCTTCGTGACCGGTGTGGAGAACGAGTACATGTTCTGGGCCAGCGCGTACGACATGCAGTACACCTGGAAGCCCGAATGGGATCAGCAGCGCTGACCTGATCCGCATTCCCGTTCGATTGTCTATTTCCTTATGAAGCGGCCCGTCCGCCCGAACTTGGTTTCGGGAGACGGGCCGCTTGCTTCATGCCTCTCCGTCCAGTCTGGCGATCATTCGCGAACGAGACGGATATGCTCCACGTCGTCGCGCTTGGAACGGCGGTAGAGCACGAACCTGTTACCGATGACCTGCACGAGTTCCGCGCCCAATTCCTCGGCGAGGCCCTCGCCGGCCTCCTTGGCCGTCAGACCGGAGCCGTCAAGCACCGAGCACTTGATGAGCTCGCGCTTTTCGATGGTCTCGTCCGCCTGCTTGACGGCGTTTTCGCTCAGGTCGTTCTTGCCGACCTGGATGAGCGGATTGAGTTTGGTGGCCAGGCCGCGCAGCTGCTTGACCTGCTTCTTGGTAAGTGCCATGGTTGTTCCATTCCTATCTATGATGTGTGCTCAAGCCTAGCGTGAGGCCGGTAAAACCATGCCGTCATGCCTCGTTCCGCATCGCCTCGTCAAGCAGCCGGTCGATGTCGTCGAAACGCTTCGGCGCGGGATGCCACACGGGGTGGCCGGCGGCGACGACCAGTTCCGGATGCGCCAAAGCGGATAGGTCGTCCAGCGGATTGGCGTCCAGCACCACCATATCGGCGTATTTGCCTTCATCCAGCGAACCGGTGGTGCCGCATACGTTGAGGATCCTCGCATTCGTCCGCGTGGCGGCCTGCACCGCCTCGGCCTGCGTGAACCCGGCGTATTTGACCAGCAATGCCAGTTCGCGCCAGGTGTTGTACTGCGTGACGAACGTCATGGCCGTGTCGGTGCCGACGCCAACCAGTACGCCGGCATCATGCGCGGCCCTGGCACCGGCGATCATCCCATCGACCACCATCTTCGAATTCTCGGCCTGGATTTCGGTGATGCCGGTCACGTCGCGACCGAACGCGTGCAGCGGGAATCCCGCGGAAATCGTCGGGATCAGCGCCGAATAACCCCGCAACGCGTTCGGATTGTGTTTGAACAATTCGATCAGCCCGTCGTCGAGTCTGCTGCCATGTTCGATGGTGTCCACGCCGGCGGTCAACGCTCTGCGCACGCCTTCCGCGCTCTGCGCGTGCGCGGCGACGATGATGCCGGCATCATGCGCCTCATCGCAGATGGCTCGCATCTGTTCGACCGTCATCTGCGGAGCGCCGGCCTCCCCCAAGACCTGCGAATCGGTGACGCCTCCGGTCGCCGCGATCTTCACCGCGTTCACACCGTTGGCGATGTTGCGTCTCGCGTTCAGCCTCATGTCCTGGGCCGTCTCCCCTTCCAAAGCGATCAGCGGGGCCCCGTGCCCGTCGGGAACGGCCAGCAGCGGACCCGAGGCGAGGATGTGCGGGCCCACTTCCTCACCGGCGGCGATGGCGTCGCGTAACGCCACCGCTTCATAGCCGATATCACCCAAAGTGCGGATGGTGGTGACTCCGGATTCCAGCAGGGTGCGCACACTGCTCTTCGCGGTGGCCGCCACATACGGCTTGCCGACCGGAGAATGCACGATGGCCGACGTGATCCGCTGGCCCTTCGGCGTGGCCATCTTCGGATTGAGGGGCCGGCCCTGCGAGAACAGATGCGTATGGGCGTTAATCAATCCCGGCATCACGTATTTCCCGGTGCCATCGAGGATATGGTATTCGTCCGGCACCGGCACGTCGGCGCTCGGCGCCACGGTTTCGATACGTCCATGCGCGCCAACGAGAATCGCCATATCCGGCAGCAGGGTGCCGCGCTCGTCCCCTGTGACCAGACTGACATGGACCAACGCGAATGGCTCGATGGTTTTCGATATCCTTGACGTCATCGTCGACTCCTTGGTTTCGTCGGCATATTTGCTGGCTTCCAGCTTAGATCGCCATGGGCGTCCAACGCCACCGGAACACGCGCGGGCCCCGGCGCGGCGCCACGTACGTCCGATGTCCGTGTCACGCCAATGCGCCCAATGCCGTCAACGCCACAAGATATGCCATGACAGCGCAACATGCCATGCCGTCGCGTCTGCGCAGGCGCATGACTCGCCAATGCGTGCGGTCCACGCCTTCCTCGTAGCAACGCGCGTCCAAGGCAAGGCTCAGATTGTCGGCATGGCGGATGGTTCCCGCGAATACCGGCACGACGATCGCCGCCATCGCTCTGACGCGTGCCATGAACGGTCCGGTTTCGATGGTGCCGCCGCGCGCCGCCTGCGCATCGACAATCGCCTTGGTCTCCGCGCCAAGTGTGGGCAGGAACCGCAGGGCGAGGCTCAGCACCAGCGCGATCTCCTGGACGTGCAGTCCGAATCTGGCGAATGGCGACAGCAACGATTCGAGGGCATCGGTCATGGCCGTGGGCGTGATAGTGGCGAGGAACGCGGCGCCAACGACGATGACCACGGCGAACCGGCAGGAATACAGCGCCGCGACACGAATGCCGTCATCGGTGATGGAGACCGGCCCAAGGTGCGCGATCGCGCTGCCGGAGCGTACGAAGAAGACGTTGAGCAGTCCGCAGACCACGAACAGCGCCAGGAACATATGCACCGACTTGATGAGGCGTCGTACGCTCAGCCGCCCGACGGCCAAGACCGTGCCGATGAACGCCACGGCGAGCAACAGCTGCCGGAACGATCCGATGGCGAACGCGGAGAACATGATCGCCAATGTGGCGATCATGCTTACTCGTGGATCGAGCCGTCCAAGCGGTCCGCGCTCCCCTTCGGCATCCATTCCGGCGGGTACGGACATGCCGGCGGCGTCGGACGGTTCGCCCCCGTCCGTGTTCTTTCGCGCTTCGAAGGATTCCAACATGATGGTCCGGTCGGCAAGCTCGTCCACTTCGGCCTGCGAATGCGAGATGATGAGCATGGTCACGCCACGCGATTTGAGTTCGTGGATGAGTCCATGCACCCGAGCGGTGGCTTCCTCATCAAGTCCCGCGGTCGGCTCATCCATGATCAGTACGCTTGGCCGGCATGCGATCACTCCGGCGATGGCCACCAACCGCTGCTGGCCGCCCGACAGGCCGAACGGCGAACGGTCGCGCAGCTGTTCGATGTGCAGCATACGCATGGCCTGCATGGCGCGCTCCGCCGCCTTGGCCGCATTCATGCCTTGGTTGCGGGGCCCGTATGCGACGTCCTCAGCCACGGTTTCGGCGAACAGCTGCCGTTCCGGATGCTGCATGACGTAGCCGACCGTTTCGCGCAGCCGACGACGGTCTTTACGTCCAAGCGTCTTCGTGGCGCCGTTGGACCTCGTCGCGGCCACGGCGATGCCGTTGATGGCGATTTCGCCGGCCGTGGGACGTTCAAGCGCGCACAGCATTCGCGCCAACGTCGTTTTCCCGGCGCCGTTGCGGCCCATCAATGCCACGGTCTCGCCCTTGTCGACGGTGAACGACACGTGTTCGAACACGTTCCGTTCACCGTCCGCGTAACAGTATGCCGCGTCCCGCACCTCGACCGCGGGCTCGTTCCGCGCGCGGCGCATGTCTCTGATCCGTTTCGGCAGACCAATCGTCTGGTCAGGCATCCGCAGGCGTTCCTCGGCGGGGCCGTCAGCGACGATGTGTCCGGATTCCAATTGAATCACCCGGTCGGCATGCTCCATCTCGTCGGCATGATGCGTGACCAGAATGATGGTGACGCCGCGCCGCTGCAATTCGTCCAGCACCCGCATGATGCCGTTCCGCCCCCGCGGATCAAGCATGGCGGTCGGCTCGTCCAGCACCAGCACCGCGGAATCCATCGCCAACATGTCGGCAATAGCGACGCGCTGCTGCTGGCCGCCGCTCATGCGCGTCGGATCGGAGGCACGGTGATCGCCCATGTCCACGTCGTCGAGCGATGAGGCGATGCGTCCGCCGATCTCGTCATGCGCTACCGCGAGATTCTCCGGCCCGAAGGCCACATCGTCCTCCGTGACGGTGGTGACGATCTGGTCCTCGGGATGTTGGAACACGGCGCCGATGCTGCGGCGGGCCGAGCGGTACGCCTGGGCATGCGCGCCCGATTCGTCGTACACCACGTTGCCGAGCAATGTCACATGGCCGGCGTCCGGAGCCACCAGACCAGCGATGACCCGCGACAATGTGGATTTGCCGGAACCGTTCGGCCCCACCAAGCATATGTGTTCGCCGCGGCGAACGGTCAGGTCCACATCGTCAAGCGCCCATGTGGCACCGGCATCATAGGTGAACCGCACGCCATGCAGTTCGACGACAGGTTCGTTGCTTGCATTCATGGAATCATCCTTCATGAAACGACTGTTGCGGAACATAGACGAAGGAACCTTTCGGCAGAAGCCCGAAAGGTTCCTTCCCGTTCATCGGACGATAACGGAGCTCAGCGGTTCAGCAGGTTGGAGATCGGCTTGTAGACCAGGAAGGTGACCACGCCGTGGATCGTGAACTTCAACGCGTTGAACGGCAGCAGCGCGGGGACGATCAGCGCCGCCACCTGGGCGGTGGTCATATGCGCGTAGAACGGCGTGACGATGATGTTGCCGACGATGGCCGCGGCCAGCGCCACCACCGCGCCGACGATGATGCCGATCAACGCGCCCTTGCGGGTGGTGTTCCTCCGGTAGATGCACGCCGCCGGCACGGAGAGGGCCAGCGCCACCAGCACGGCCATCAGCGTGCCCCACGGATCGGCGAACAGATGCGGCACGAAACCGAGCACGCTGACGATCGCCGCCGCGGCCGGGCCATAGGCGAATCCCGCGACGAGGCAGACGATGCCGGAAGGATCGTATTTGAGCCACTGCACACCTGGAACGATGGGGAATTCGATGAAGCTGACGACCATGGACAGTGCGACGAACAACGCGTACATGGCGATGCGCTTGGTGGACCAGCGGCCGGAATCGGCGATTCCGGTGGAGTGCGCGTTATCCGGACGTGATGCCGGACGGTCCAACGTCTGGTCGGTATTGGCGGTGTTGTGAGAAGATACACTCATGTCGAGCTCCGTTTCTTCCATCCGGACTGTAACCGTTGGCCCCGGATTCTCACCGGATCAGCCGCCTGAGCGGGTCGCGGGCTTCGGCATGGGGCCGTTATGGATGCCGGCCGTGCCGTTACCGCCAGTAAGGATTTTCACCTTCCCTGAAACTTACGTGTTCACATATACGCCCATCATGCGATATTCGCAACCTGTGTCCCGTTCCCATCCGATGGTCCAGTTCGCCGACCGCCACGGCATCACGACAGCAGATCCAACAGATCGTCCCTGCTGAGCGTGCCGATGCCCGAGGCCGCCGCGCCGTCGGTGAACTGCTGCGCCAACTCGCTTTTCTTATGCTGAAGGTTCAGGATGCGTTCCTCGATGGTGTCCTTGGCCACGATCTGGTACACGTTCACGTCCTGCGTCTGTCCGATGCGATGCGCGCGGTCCGTGGCTTGGTTCTGCGCCGCGGCGTTCCACCATGGGTCGGCGTGCACCACCACGGAGGCGCCCACCAGGTTCAGGCCGGTATTGCCGGCCTTGAGCGAGATGAGGAACACGGGCACGTCGTTGCCGTTGAATTCGTCGACCAGTTCGACGCGCCGTTTCTTCGGCGTCTCCCCCGTGATCGTATAGAATTCCACGCCTCGCTCGGCGAGTCTGGCGCCAATCAGATCGAGGAACGACGTGAACTGGGAGAAGATGAGGGTTTTCTTGCCTTCGTCCATGCAGGTGTCCACGAGTTCCGAGATGGCTTCCAGTTTGGCCGAGGCGTTCTTCGCGTCCGCGTAGACGAGCCGTGGATCGCAGCAGATCTCACGCAGCAGGGTGAATTCGGCGAGGATGCGGATCTTCTTGACGTTGAAATCGGCGTCCTTCGTTTTGGTGAGGGTGGCGCGCAGCCTCTGCTCGTGCGCCGCGTACAGCCGGCGCTGCTCGCCTTCCAGTTTCACGGTGAGCACGTTTTCGAACTTGTCGGGCAGGTCGGTGAGCACATCCTTCTTCAGGCGTCTTTTGATGAACAGTCCCACCAATGCCTGCAGTTTGTCGGCCATGACGGAATGCTCCGACCCGGGAGCCATGATCGGCTGCTCGTATTTCTCGCGGAATTTCGCGTAGGTGCCGAGCAGTCCCGGCATGAGGAAATCGAAGATGCTCCATAGTTCGCTCAACCGGTTCTCGATCGGCGTGCCCGTCAGCGCGAAGCGGTGGTCGGACTCGACCTGTTTGACGGCCTTCGCCACCTTCGTGGCATGGTTCTTGATGTACTGCGCCTCGTCAAGCGCCATCAGCGCGAAATGGCACGCCTTGTAATCGTCCACATCGCGGCGGAGCAGGTCGTAGGATGTGATAACCACGTCGATGCCCTTGTAGGCATCATCATCCGCACGCTCTTGGGATTGCGCGGCCACGGCGGCGATCGCCTTGCGCCGTTGGGCCTTCGTTCCGGCCACGACCTCCACGTTCAGGTCACCGGCGAATTTCTCGCATTCCGCGGCCCAGTTGTACACCAGTGATGCCGGGCATACGATGAGCGCCGGACCGCAGCCGCGTCTTGCTTCGATGAGCGAGAGCAGCTGCACGGATTTGCCCAGGCCCATCTCGTCGGCGAGGATGCCGCCGAATCCTTTGTCCCACAAGGTCGACAGCCATTGGAATCCTTCCACCTGGTATGGGCGGAGCACACCGCGCAGGCGTTCAGGCACCTGGTAGCGTTCCGGGTCGATGATCTTCACATCGTTGACGAAATCTATGAACGACGCGCTTTTCTCGCTGTCGTCCACCTGCGCGTCCAATAGGAACGCCTGGTACCCGGGGATCTTGATGGTGCCGGAGTCAAGCTGCTGCTCGTTCAGGTCGAGGTCCGTTGCCACTTGGTCGAGCTCATGCAGATCCGCGTCCCTCAAATCCACGAACGTGCCGTTCTTGAGCTTGTGGTAACGGCGTTTGCGCCGATAGGAATCCAACAGCGCCCCGACTTCGTTCATGGGTATTTCGTCGGCGATCGGCGAGATCTCGACAAGATTCGAATCGATGGACAATCCCACTTTCACCGTCGGCGCGTTCGGCTGCATCATGCCGTCGAACGCGGATGTGGAGAACACCTGGCCGATCGACCGCAGTATGTCGACTCCGTCGGTGAGCATGAGCAGCACCGATTGCTCGTCCTCCTCCCGGATGCGGGCCAGATCGACCGAACTCCAAGTCGGGAATAGTTGGCGCACCACTTGGACGGCGAATGACTCTCGTGCGGAATCGCGTTTGACCTGCGAGGCTTTCGAACGCGAATCGGGGTTGATCACGCCGCGCAGCGCTTTGGCGGTCGGCACCAGTTGGAAGGTGAAATCGCCGTACTTCGCCACGGCTTCGCAGGTGATGCCGTACAGGTCGCGGTCCAAGTAGAATTCGATGTGGCAGTCGTCTCCAAGCTCCCGGGCCACTTCCTGTGGAATGTCGAAGCCGATGCCGGCCTTGGTGAGTTTCGGCATGATGGTCCGGACGAACATGGGCCAGTCGCCGTCACTGATGAACACGCCATCCGGGTCGCCGTCGCACAGGTCGGACAGCGCCTGCAACGCCGGACGTATTGTGTCGGTGCAACGGAAGAGCCCATCGACGTTGACTGCCGTCGGGTCGCCGGGATCGTTCAGGGATTGCCGGCTGAGGATATAGCAACCGTCCCGTCCGTCGATGATGGTGGAGATGGTCCGGTTCGAGGTGATGCGCACGCCCGACGCCGTTCCCTCGCGCGCATATGCGGCCTTCAGTTCGATGTCGGGGTCGCCGTCGATGATGTCGATTCCGGAAGGTTCGCGTCCTTCGCCGGCCATGTAAATGCGGCTTGGTCCAAGGTTCCTGTCCCGCTTGAGATCCTCGAGCACCAATTGGCGCAGGCCGTCATCATCCGATTGGCGCAGGAATCCGCGCGCCTTCAGCTCGCGTTCCTTGTATTCCTCCGGCGTGACGGCATGATACAGGTCGAGCAGCTCGCAGGTTTCCCAGTCGGTGAGCACCAGCTCGCGGTCGATGCGCGGCGCGGACCCGTAATAGTGGCTGTTCTGCATCTGGGCGGCCTCTCGCGAGGCGAGGACCTGCTGCAGAAACCGGAACAGTTTCAGGGAGAATGGTTCCAGCATGTCCGGCGTGTGCGCGAACGCGAGCCTTTTGCCATACGATTTGTACGCGCCGGAACACATGTTGGACACGAATTCCGAAATGCCGGCAATCACGTAGCTCGCGTTGCCGCAGCCGATGCGCAATGACAGCCGCAACGTGTCATGCCCGTTGACCAGCGTCGGCTCGAGGTAAACGCTTCCGGGCGTCACGACGACTTTGCCTCCGGCCGCGCCGCGCTTCGATTTGCCGGTGCCGCCACCGCCGTGCGTGGCGCCGCGTTGCTCGTCGGCCAAGCGGCTTTTCGCGTTGACGATCCGTTTCAGCACTTTGAGCTGCGCGCCCTCGCCGGCGTTATCGCTTTGCGCGTCGAGGGAACGCATGTAATCGGCGAGGCCGCGAGGGGTGGTGGCTCCCCGCCGATATCCATGGAACCGGTCCGGCTGGCTGATGAACAGCAGCAGCATGGCGGCGACATGCTTGCACATGCCGGTGTATCGGCGGCCTCCGGCCGTGGGGCCGTCATCCTCGTCGACGTGGCCGTATGCGGTGCCGGAGCCGAAATCGTCATAATCGTCGACGTAATCGTAGTCGTCATCGCCATCGCCGAAACTGCGGTAGCCACGCATCGATGAATAGCCGCCGTAGCCATGCTGCGAACCGCCGAACGCCGGACAGGAGCAATACCGGGCCAGCAGTAGCTCGTCGGAGAGATCGAGAGTGGCCTGCACCTCGTAACGGCTGGACGGCGAAGTGGTGCCGCGTACGGTGGCGCGCAGGGTGACGCGATTGGTCTCGGCATCGTTGAGGCAATGCAGGTCGCCGATCTTGGCCCGCCATTGGTTGGCGATGCCGCGGGCACGTTGCAATACCGGCTGGCTGCATTCGCTGCGTAGCTCATCGGAGAGCCATGCCAGATAATCCGCCACTTGAACCCCAATCATTCGTACGTTTGTTCTTATGTCACTGTATCAATGCGGCGGAACAGGAAAGCCGTGATTCAGTGGAATCACGGCTTTCCGCATGCGGCCTTCGGTGCAGTCCGGATCAGCGGCTGCGCTTGGTGAGCGGCTGCCACGGGTCGAGCTCCACCGGTTCCGCGTCAAGCAGCGCCCGGGTGGCGTCGTCAAGGTATTCCTTGCGGATGATGATCTCGGTCACGTAACGGTCGAACCATGCGTCGGAGGCCACGTAATAGCCGTCGGCCCCATTGTCCTTGCCCCAGCTGTTCTCCACTTTCCAACGGTTCGGCCTGCCCTGTTCGTCGAGGTTCACGCCGGTGAAGGTCATGGCATGGTTGCTTGGGGAGTCGCCGTATTCGAGGCCGTGGGCCTTGTCGAAGGTGAAGTCGGTGCCGAACAGTTGGTCGACGCGCACGCTGTCGCAGTCGAAGTATCCCGCGGCGCGCAGCGAGAACTGCGTGCAGTCGCAGGCGAACCAGATCGGATGTCCGGCGCTGATCTGGTCGACCGCGGCCTTCTTGAAGACGTCGAGCGGCACGTTGACGAATTCCATGTCCCCGGCTTCGGCGACGTTGGCGGTGTAGCGGATGCGGTAGCGCGCGTTGAACGGGCGGGATGCCATCGGCACGTTGCACAGCGTCACCAGATCGTTGACGTCCACCGGCACGTATTTCTTGTAGAATTCCATCGGCGTGATGCCGGTCTCGCGGATCTGCCGACGTTCGTCCTTGCCGGTCTTCGGCTTGGTCTCCTTGCCGTCCTTGTCGTCGGATTGTCTGTCGCCGTCCTTGCCGTCGTCGCTGACGCGTGCCAGGAAATCGAAACGTTCCGGCGGCTCGCCCAACGCGATCGCGCACATGCGGTACACGGTGGACATATCGTCGTCCTTCAGCGCGCGCAGCTCATCCACCGACGCTCCGGCGGCGTGGCGGTCGCGCAAGTCGGCTGCGAATTCCCGCAACTTGCTGTTGAGATACTGTTTGAACGCGTCGGAATCCTTGGAATTGGCGGATTCCGGATAGGCGCTCTTGGGCATGAGGCCGTATTTGTTGACGAGATCGGCGAACATCTGCCACCATCCGCCGTCATCGGCCGGACCATAGTTGATTTCCTGGAAGAGACGGCTGTCGGTCGGCTCGTCGAGCGTGGCGAGCACGTTTTCGAGATAGGTGTTGGACTTCTCCATGGCGTCCCAGAAGAACAGGTAGGTTTCGGAGAATTCGAAATCGTCGAGCCCCCACTTGTGCATCAGCTCGTACCGCAAAGTGTTGAGCGAGGCGAACATCCAGCACCGTCCGGATCGGCGTTGGTTGGTGATGGACCCCTGCTTCAGCTCGATGGAGAAGTCACGCGGCAGCGAACGCTGGCCTTTGTAATCGGTGGCGACCGCGAGCACGCCCGAGGACACCGCCGCGTTGGCGGCTACGAGATTGGCCCTGTCGGCGTTGAAGTCCTTGGCGTACTGTGCGATGCGTTCCGGTTTGATTGCTTTGACGTGTTCGGTCATGATCCGCCTTTCCGCGTTGTGGCATATGTCATTCGGTTTTCGCGTTCCATTATCGCCGCCGTCGGGACCGGGATGCGTCCCAAGCCTCCGTGCCCAGAGGGCTCAAGCAGGACTGTCCCGCTGCCGTCGTGGGCGGGCAAGGCAAGTCGGACGGCGTTCCGCCGGTACCATAGGAAGTTGTGGATGAGTGTGAGAGGGAGGAGCGTACCATGCGTTGCCGTCGTTCGATTGCCATGATGGTATCCGGTTTGCTGTCGATTGGCCTGACGGCCGGTATTCCGGTCGGTTCCGCGTTGGCTTCGGAGCCGACCGATGGGACCGGTGCCGGCGAATCGGCCACCCAGGTGCTGGATTCGCTTGCGGTGAAGGGCCGCGCGCCGAAGACGGGATACAAGCGCACGCAGTTCGGCAAGGCCTGGGCGGATGTGGATCACAATGGATGCGATACCCGTAACGACATCCTCAACCGGGATCTCTCCGACGTGACCTACAAATCCGGCACGCATGACTGCGTGGTCAAGACGGGTACATTGCAGGATCCCTATACCGGCAAATCCATCGCATTCAAGCGGGGACGGAGAACCTCGGCCGCAGTGCAGATCGACCATGTGGTCGCGTTGAGCGACGCGTGGCAGAAGGGCGCGCAGAAGCTGAGTTCCGAGCAACGCACCGCATTGGCGAACGATCCATATAATCTGCTGGCCGTGCAGGGCACCGCCAACCAGAGAAAATCCGACGGCGACGCCGCCACATGGCTGCCATCGAACAAGGGCTTCCGCTGCGAGTACGTGGCCCGGCAGATCGGCGTGAAGCATAAATACGCATTGTGGGTCACGAAGGCGGAGAAGTCCGCTATGGAACAGGTGCTCGCCTCCTGCCCCGCCCAGACCATTCCCGGTTATACGGGCACGAAGGCCGCAGCGGGACAACAACAGGCGCAGCAGCAGGCGGACGAGCGGCAACGGCAGGCCGAGGAGGAGCAACGCCGTCAGGCCGAAGCCGCGGCCCAGGCGCAAACGCAGGCTGAAACAACCCAACCGCAGCAGCAACAGCAGACCCCCGCCGCGAACGTCTATTACCGGAACTGCACGGCGGCGCGCGCCGCCGGAGCGGCTCCCATCTATCAGGGGCAGCCGGGCTACCGCGCCGCGCTTGACCGCGACCATGATGGCATCGCCTGCGAATAGGCGTCCCGGCATCCATCGGCATAACCTTACAACGCTGGACGGGATCATCCGTCCGGCGCTTTTCATATAGACGGATGCCAGGCTGCGCAACACGCCTGCTTTCAACCACTCAAGCGCTTCAGCTCTCGATGGGGTACCATGGAGGCATGGCGAAGAAGCATAAGAACGATTACAACAGCATCCCCCACCAGCCCATCAAATCAGCCACGGCGTCCAGCACGAATCCGTTGGCCCGCGCACGCGAGCGCGCCGCGCAGTGGATGGTCGACCGTAATCTCGCGGTGCCGTCGTTCATCGCGGCGGTCGCGCTTCTGGTGGTGTGGGGTGTGGCGATGTATCTGGCCAACGATCATGCCGGTTCGTGGCGTACGGTGTTTGTGGTGTGTTATCCGTTCTGGCAGGTTGTCAGTGTCGTGCTGGTGGTGTTGGCGGAGAGGGCCATGCGGCTGCATGTCGAGCAGAATGATTCGGTGTTCCGTTCCTATTGGGATATGCGCGGTCCCGGTGCGGTATATGTGTTTCTCATTGGCATGAGCGTCATTTCGTTGTTTATGTTCTGCGTCATGTTGTAGGGCATGCGTGCGTGTCGTGTTTTGATGGCCGATCGGTCTCGCACGGCATGTCCGGCCGGCTCTTCCGCGGCGGTGGCGTTTCCTTTTTTTGGGGGGCTGTTTGTCCCATTCGCGGCGGGTTCGTCGGTCGCTTATTGGATGGCCAGCTCCTTGGTGTCGAGGATGATGGTGACGGGTCCGTCGTTGGTCAGGTTCACACGCATGTGCGAGCCGAAGCGTCCTTCCTTGACTTTGAGGTTCTGCGCGCGTAGGGCGTCGTTGAATTCGTGCCATATTTGTTCGGCGTGTGCCGGTGCTCCGGCTTTCACGAAGCTTGGACGGTTGCCTTTGCGCACATCCGCGTATAGCGTGAATTGGGAGATGGACAGGATGGAGCCATGCACGTCGTGGATGGAGCGATTCATTTTGCCGTTCTCGTCTTCGAACACGCGCAGGTTGGCGATTTTCCGGGCGAGCCATTCCACTTGTTTCGTGCCGTCCGTGTCCTCCACGCCGACCAGCAGCACGTAGCCGATGCCGATATGCTGCGGTTCGAATGTGGGATCGGGTTTCCCGCCGGCCTCGTCGGTCACGTCGACGGATCCTTCGTTGACTTTCTGCAGAACGATTCTCATGGTTTCTTCATACCCCGGCTTCCGCATGGGTGTCGTTGGGATTCCATGTGGCGGACCCCCCATACGACGGTTTAACCGGTCATGTCGTGGATTTATGGGCTGCGCGCCTAGAATGAGAGGCGACATCGATGTCACGAGGAGGAACTCGCATGAATCATATCGATAATCCTGATGTTCAGACTCTCGAACGGGCGTTGCGCGAGCTGCCGAAGGCGGAGCTCCATCTGCATATCGAGGGCACGCTCGAACCGGAGTTGGCGTTGCGGTTGGCGGAACGCAACGGCGTGGATCTGCCGTTCCGCGGTCTTGACGACTTGAGGAGCCGGTACCGGTTCGAGAATCTGCAGTCGTTTCTCGACCTGTACTACCAACTCATGTCCGTGCTGCGCACCCGGCGGGATTTCACCGACTTGACGCTCGACTATCTTGCCCGCGCGCACGCCGATGGCGTGCTCCGTACGGAGATGTTCTTCGACCCGCAGGTGCATATGCGCAATGGGCTCGACTACGATCTGGTGCTCGACGGCCTTCTCGAAGGACTGCGCATCGGGCATGAACGGTACGGCATCGACGGTGGGCTCATCATGTGCATCGTGCGTGATATGCCCATCGAATCCGCCGAGGCTCTGCTTGACGTGGCCTCGTCAAGGGCTGGGGAGCTGCTTGGCATCGGCTTGGATTCCGCGGAGGTCGGCTATCCGCCGGAGCTGTTCGGACACGTGTATGAGCGTGCCCGGGGCATGGGGTTGCATCTCGTCGCGCATGCCGGCGAGGAGGGGCCTGCGGAGTATGTGAGGCAGGCCTTGGACACGCTTCATGTCGAGAGGATCGATCATGGCGTGCATGCGGCCGACGACGCCGACTTGACCGCGCGCCTCGCCCGGGAACGGATCGCCTTGACGATGTGCCCGCTGTCGAACCGTCGGCTCCAGGTTGTCGACGATGTGGCGGATCTGCCGGTCCGGCAACTGCTGGACGCCGGCGTGAGAGTGACGTTCAATTCCGATGATCCCGCCTATTTCGGCGGATATGTTGCAGACAACTACATCGCCATGGCGCATGCCGGACTGTCGTTGGACGATCTGGCCGCCATCGCCGGCAATTCATTGGACGCATCATTCGCTTCCGCCGAGCGGAAGGCGGCGTATGCCAAGTCGCTGCGGTCTTGGAAAGACGCCTATCTGCCGTCCCGGTGACGAAAGGAGGATCAGCCGGCGTAGTCGACGATCGCCTGCGTGACTTGTTTCAGGTAGTCAAGCGACGTCTGCCAATCGTCGGGCACTTCGATGGAATGGTTGGCTCCGGCGTACGTGCGCACATGGTCGGTGAGCAGGTGCGCCTTGGCGTCGTCGTAATATGGGTCGGCGTCGCCGGCGCAGATCAGCGGCATCGGACTGCCGGCCGCGCCGGGCAGCGGCGCCGGGATGATCGACTTGTGCTTGTCGAATGGCGGCGGGTTGAGCACCGGGGTCAGCAGCACCACGCGCAGGCCAAGTTTCGCCGAATGCGGATATGAGAGCGTGGACAGCGACTTGGTGACCACCAGCAGTCGCGGGTCCTCCCCCGCTTCGGCGGCGTGTTCGAGCGCGGCGGCCCGCCATTCGTCCACCACGCGTTCCATGCAGGCGATCATTTCGGGGAATTCGACGTTTTCCGTCAGTTTCAGATCCAGACGATTGACGAACCAGCCATTGGCCGCGAGCGCCTGCGCGGCCCAGTACAGGAGTGGGCGGTCCACGGTGTAGCCGATGCCTGGCATGATGAGCACGTGTTTGCCGGTTTCGGTTTCCTTCATGCGGTTTTTGCCCCATGGTGTGACTGCTGGCGTCACGTTTGCCGTCGGTTGCGTGCTGTTGTTGCCCATGCTGTTTCGATTCGCCTTTTCGTGTGTTCCGTCTGTTGCGGCCGGCTGTTGCGGCCGGCGTCGTTTTCCGTATTGCATGCTAGGCGGCACTGGCTACAATCGCTTTCGTCGGTTCGTCGCGTTTTTGGTTGCCGCGTTTTCCGTGGTCGTGTTGTCCGTTTCGGCGTCATGCCGTAATTGGCCGCGTGAATTCGTCCGTCAACGTCCCTCCGCCGATAGGCGTACTGTGGTTCCTCTTAGTATCAGTGATGCCTCTTGTGATTCGTAGGCCGGGTCCAGTGGCTGTCCGCGTAGGAGCGCCAGCACTTTTCGTCCGGCGTTGCGGCCCAGTTCCAGCGGGTCCTGGCGGATGGTGGTCAGGTCGGCCACTTGTGCAATGTCAGTGTCGTCGAAGCCGATGACGGAGATGTCTTCGGGAACCCGCAGCCGTTGCTTGCGGAGTTCCTTGGCCACTGCGATCGCCACTTGGTCCGTTTCGGCGCAGATGGCTGTCGGCATGGTTGGCAGTGACAGTAGTTTGGCCACCAGTTGGGCGGCGAGGCCGTCCTTCGACAGTGTGGCGCCATGTTTGTCCGCGGATATGATGGTTGCGTTGCCGGTGTCGTATCCATTGTCGTTCGCGGCTTTGAGGAACGCCTCCATGCGTTGGCTGGTGTCGTATACCATGTCGTCGGGAATGTAATCGCCCAGGAACGCGATGCGCGTGTGGCCCAGTGATGTGAGCAGGCGTACCGCTTTGGACATGCCGTCGAAGTTGTCGATGCCGATGGCCGCGTCGCAGAATGATGCCGCGGGGGTGTTGACGCCGACCGTCGGCATGTCGGTGGAGCGCAGTTGCGCGCGGGCCGTCTCGTCGAGTTGGAACGATGATATGACGATCGCGTCGGCGTTGCGGTTCTTCGGCAGTTGCGCGAAGTAGCGTTCCGCCTCCTTTTTGTCGACGATGACCGACGGGGACACGTCATAGCCTTCCGGTTCGAGTATCTCGTACACGCCCTGCAGCACGTTGGCGTTGAACCATTCGTTGAGTTTGCCGGCGCACAGCAGGATGACCCTCATGGTTTTCCCGGAGGCCAGCGAGGACGCGTTTTTCGAAAGCGTGAAGTTGAGCCGGTCCGCGGCCCGTTCGACTTTGGCGCGGGTGGCCGGGGAGACCTTGTCGACTCCCCGCAGCGCGCGGGAGACCGTCGCCTGAGAGACTCCGGCAAGTTTCGCCACGTCGGCGATGGTCGCACGTGTCATGATCGCTCCTTTGCCCCATGTGAGAGTTACCGCTTACATCATAACAGGATCGTTGATTTTTCAAGCAGACACGCTGAGCAGACAGAGTGATTGCCCACGATAGATGTAAGCGCTATCATTTCAGGCAACGGCACACCATACTGGAACAGGAATCCAGTCGTCAAACAGCGGCGCTTTCAATAGAAGGAACTAATGAAAGCGCTGCCATGACTCTTTTCAAAACAGCAATGAAGGAGACATCCCGATGAGCAATGAGACCATCGAACACGGCAACACGGACGATCCGGCACTGTGGTGGAAGCAGGCGGTCGTCTACCAGATCTACCCGCGTTCGTTCAAAGACACGACCGGTTCCGGGCTGGGGGACATCGCGGGCGTCACTGAACAGATCCCCTACCTGAAGAGGCTCGGCGTCGACGCCATCTGGCTGAGCCCGTTCTATCCGTCCCAGCTGGCCGACGGCGGCTACGACGTGGACGACTACCGCAACGTCGACCCGAAGCTCGGCACCATGGCGGATTTCGATGAACTTGCCGGAACCGCGCACCGGGCAGGCATCAAAGTCGTCGTGGACATCGTGCCGAACCACTCCTCGAACCAGCATGAATGGTTCAAGGCGGCCGTGGCGGCCGGACCGGGCTCCCCGGAACGCGACCGCTACATCTTCCGCGACGGCAGGGGCCCCAACGGCGACGAGCCGCCGACCAATTGGACCGCCTCCTTCGGCGGACCCGCATGGACGCGCGTGCCCGACGGACAATGGTATCTGCACATGTTCGCCGTCGAGCAGCCCGATTGGAATTGGAACAACGAGGACGTGCGCGCCGATTTCATCAAGACGCTGCGGTTCTGGCTCGACCATGGCGCCGACGGCTTCCGCGTGGACGTGGCCCACGGCCTGGCCAAGGACCTCGACCGCGACGATCTCGACGATTTCTCGGTCGGAGCGATGGAGGGACTTCCCACGGACGGCTCCCACCCCCTGTGCGACAGGAACGAGGTGCATGAGATCTACCGCGAATGGCGCAAGGTGTTCAACGAGTACGATCCGCCGGCGTTCGCGGTCGCCGAGGCATGGGTCGCCCCGGAACGCCAGTATCTGTACGCCTCCCC